>Ga0187870_1000014_pt1 | contig 244404 bp, 206 predicted proteins | sample June2016WEW_13_1_3_FD_132974 | JGI IMG/M metagenome (GOLD analysis project Ga0187870, IMG submission 132974) | Peatland microbial communities from SPRUCE experiment site at the Marcell Experimental Forest, Minnesota, USA - June2016WEW_13_150 | ecosystem: Environmental > Terrestrial > Soil >...
CGGCTTCACCGCCTCGCTCGCGCTCTTTGTCCAGAAGTGAGCCGGCCGCGGTGCGACACAAAAACCTCAGGGCCGCGAATCCGCGCCGCCGGGGCTTTGAGGTCGAGGACTGCGTCCGCTCCCGGACGACTGGTTCAAGCGCCGAGTACGTCAGCGTATTTATGAAACGGCCCACTAAGCCTTGGCTGGCGCCATGGACGACCATCATTTTTGTCAATCATCGGTCCAGGTTTTTCGATTGGCGCGGGCGGGCGGAAATGTGTGAAACTTGCAGGAGCAAGCACTCTGTGCTGCTAGAGTCGAACATGCTCGCAAGCGGAGAAAGGATCAAGTTATGAAGTCTAAGACGGCTCGGAACGCGGTGCTGGCGCTGGTCGGTTTGCTGGCCCTGACCATTTATATTCTCGCCTGCACTTCGTTCAGCCCGGATGACACGAAAGTGCTTTACCCGACCTTCGGCGGGACCAACGGCGCGGTGGGCGTGGCGGTGTATGAGCGGGAATCGGGGCGAAGCGAATTGCTGTTCGTGCCGGTGGTGTTCGAGGAGGCCGAGGGCCAGGCCGCCGCGCCGCAGTTGCTGCGGTCGCAGTGGCTGGCCGACGGCCGGCGCGTCCTGGTCGCCTGGCCCGGAGAAAAGAACAGCGACTTGCTGAACCTGGTTTTAATCCCCTGGGGCTCGCGCGGGCCGGTCAAGCTTTTCAGCCTGCCCAAAGTCAAGGACGCCGGCGCGATGTTGCTCATGCCGCTGCCCGTGGCCGGAGACCGCGTGTTGATCATGGAATCCCGCCAGCAGGTTGCCCGGCTCGACCTCAAGACCGGCGGCCTTGCGCGCCACTCGCTGGGGGATGAGAAGTCGGAGTTTTCACTCTACCCGGCCGCCGCGGACCAGGGGGCGTTCTACCTCCAGGAACGGAAGGAACCGGAGCGGAGCCGGGTTTTCGGCCGGCTGGAGCCGGACAGTTTCGCCTTGACCCCGCTGGTGACGTTCACCAACGAGCCCGCGGACGGCTCATTCTTCACCTACGACGAGCAGGGCAAACGGGTGGCCTTCGTGGAAAAAGGGCCGGGGAGCGGCCTCCAGCTCGTCGTGCGCGAGCAGGGCAAACCGCCGCTGACCCGCCCGCTGGAAACCGAAGGGGAAGAGTTGGGATTCGGCAACGCCGTGTTCTCCCGCAAAGGCGACACCCTGCTGGCCTCCTGCCAAAAGAAGAAAGCGGGCGCCGCCCTCGCCTCTTACAGCCTGCTCGAAATCCCGCTCGGCGCCGCGCCCGTTCGCGAGACCGTGCTCATTCCGGCCCTGGAGACGAAAGATGAGGGGGTCGCCTTCTATTTCCAGGTGGGCGTCTCCCATGACGGCAAGACCGCCGCCGCCGCCTCCACCTACCTCGCCTGCGCCGCCACCAAGGACTTTAAACCCGAGGATTGCGCCCTGTTCTTCGTGGATTTGAGCGATGCCAAACGGAAAGTGACCAAGGTGCCGATTCCCCTCCCGGCCGAACGTTCCGCGCCGGGTGGCAGGTGAAGCGGAAACCAGCCGTAGAACCACCAACTGAGTCTTCACCATGCTTGAGTTTCTCGGTCATTGGTTTGGCCTGCTGTGCGGGCAAGACCCGGACCACACCTGGGCGCCGGGCGGGTTGCTGCTGCCGTGCTGCCAGCGCTGTCTGGGCCTCTATGTCGGCGCCGGCATCGCGGCCTGCCTGCATTGGCGGCTCAGGCCGAGCTTGAGCGGCCGATTCCTGGAAACGCATGGGCTCTTTCTCCTGCTGATGGCGCCTTTGGGGTTTCACTGGCTGCCGCAAGGACCCGTCCCGCGGACCGTCAGCGGCGTGTTGTTCGGGTTCGGGGTGGCGACGTTTTTGTGGTTGCCGGTGAGCGCCTGGGCAGCTTCTACGATCTTTGCACCGCGCAGAGGGACCAGGCACCGGGCCGAACTGACTCAGGCTCAAAGCCAGTGTGCCCACCCCCGGGCCTTCCCCGCCCCGTCGTGCCGTTACGCCATCGCCTTGGCTGCGACCCTGGTGCTGACGCCGCTGCTGGCGGCGCTGGGCGGGACTCCAGCCGCTTACGCCCTGTCAGGTCTGGCCCTCGGCGGCGCAGCCGCTCTCGCCCTGCTGACCCTGGCCAACACCGCCCTCTTCCTCTCCGGGGCCATCCACCTCCACCGCCGCCTCAAACCCCCTTCGGCCTGGCAAGGGACGAGTGAGACCAGGCAACCAGGTAACTTCGCAGCCAGGTAACCATGTCCGATCTCTTCCTGTTCGTGCGTCCGCCGCGCCCCTTGTGGCCGTTTAACAGCCCGGCCAGCGCCTTCTGGCCGCCGCTGGCCTTTGCTTCCCTGGCGGCGATGTTGCGGGAGCAGGTACGCGATTTGCGCGTCGAGATCCTGGATGCGCCGGCCTTGGCCATGGGCTGGCGCACGCTCGAGGCCGAAATCCATCGGCGCCGGCCAGCCTTTGTCGGCATCGGCGAGGAGGCGGTCAGTTGTGTGGAAGGGCTGCGGCTGGCGCGGCTGGCCAGGGCCGGCGGCGCGCGGGTCATCGCCGGGGGTTGCTTTTTTGGCCAGCTCGCGCCCCAGGCATTGGCGACCGGGCTGATTGACGTGGTCGTCCACGGAGAAGGCGAGTTGACACTTGTGGAACTGGTGCAGGCGTTGCGCGGAGGCCCTGGGGAAGCCTTGGCCAAAGTGGACGGGATTTCGTTCCGGGCAGGCGGGTCAGAGGGCGCGGTGGTGACCACGCCCCCGCGCCAACTGCTCCCGGACCTGGATGCCCTGCCGCTGCCCGCGTACGACCTGCTGCCGGTCGAGCGCTACGGCGCCCGGAGCCTCAACCACCCCCGCCTGGCCGCCGTCGAGCTGGGGCGCGGCTGTTTCGGGTGCTGCGACTTTTGCGTGCTGTGGCGGCAGATGGGACGGTTCACCGGCGGACGGCTGGTGCCCCATCTGCGCGTCAAGTCCCCCGCGCGGATGCTCGAGGAGGTCCGCCTGCTGGTGCGCCGCTATGGCCGGCGTTACCTGGGCTGGGTCGACCCGTGCTTCAATGCCGACGCGCGCGCGCCGGGCCAAGTGGCGGAACTGATGCTGCGCGAGGGCCTCCGCGTGGGGCAGAGCGCCTGGGTGCGCACCGATGCGCTGGTGCGCGATGCCCGCTCGGGCGCGCTGGCCAGTTGCGTGCGCGCCGGCCTCAACGAGGTCTATCTCGGCATCGAACGCGCCGACGCCGCCAGCCTGGCGGCCCTGCACAAGACCAGCGGCGTGGCCGAGGCGCGGGCCGCCCTGGAAATCCTGCGCGAGCAGTTCCCGGCGGTCCTGGCCATCGGCTCTTTCATTTACGGTCTGCCCGGCGACTCGCCCCGCGCGGTGCGGGCCATCCACCGGCTGGCCATCGAACTGGGGCTGGACCAGTTTTTTTTCATCCCGCTGACGCCGCTGCCCGGCACGCAGGGATGGCGTGCCGAGCTTTGGGACCCCACCGGCGAGCGCTTTCGGGAATTCAACTTCCTGCCCACTGGACGGCCCCATGGCCGCTACGCGGCGCTGGAACGGGCCTTGCTCTTCTCACTGCTCTGCAACTGGCCCCCGGCCCGCCTGCGCAGTTGGCGGCAACGGCTTTTCTGCGGCGATGCCCGGAAACGCCGCGTGCACCGGCGGCTGCAGACCCGCGCCGCCCGCTTCCACCTCGGCCGCCTGCTCAACCGCGCCCTGGGCGGAGGCGATGACCTGGGCCTGGTCTTTCCGCGGTGGTACGAGGGGTGAGGGCAGGACCGGAGACCGGAGCCAGGCAAGACGCCGGCCAGGCTTCAGTCGACCACCGGCTCGCTGCCGTCGACCATCTTCACTTTATTGTGGAGGAAGTATTCCCTGGTCAGCGCCTTGACCAGCCGCTGGCGCTGGTCGTAGAGGCGTTTGAGCTTGCGCGGCTTGTGCTTGGCCAGCGCATAGTGCGTCAGCAGCGGCAGGGCAATCGTCGTGTCCGTGTAGCAGACGACCGCGTCGGGGAGACGTTCCGGGGCCACCTTGCCCCAGCTCACCGCCTCGCTCGGCGTGGCGCCCGACAGACCGCCGGTGTCGGGCCGGGCATCGGTGACCTGCAGGAAGTAGTCCTGGCCGAATTCCTTGATGCGGAGGACTTCCTGGATTTGCGGTTCGGTCTGGAGCATGAAGTTCTTGGGACTGCCCCCGCCCCAGAGCACGACCGCGCTCTTGCCGCCGGCGCGCTTGGCCGCCAGCACAAAGGCCGTGGTTTCGTTGACATCGATGGACGGGTTGAGGCGGAGCCGGTTGCCGCGCAATTCGACGCCGGCCACGTTCATGCCGATGGTCGAGTCGCCCGGGGACGAGGTGTAACAGGGCACGCCGGCGCGGTAGGCGGCGGCGAGGACCGAGAGGTCCTTGAGGCGGGCCTGGCGTTCCCATTGGGCGCAATGCTGGCCCAGCAGGTAGTGCAGTTCCGCCGTGCCCATCTCCTTCTGAAACTCGGGCTGGACCAGCAGGCGGCGCAGGACCTCGTCGGTGGCCATCAGGCAATCGCTGTAGCCCAGCAGCACATCGTAGATGCGCACGATGTCGTTGTTGCGCAGGTCGGTGTCGTCCAGCTTGAAGCTGCCGACGCGCACAGGGTAGTTCAGTGCGAAGTGCAGGTCGTGGTAGAGGTTCGCGCCGGTGGCGACCAGCCAGTCCACGAACCCGGCCTTGATCAGCGGCACGATGCTCGAACAGCCCAGCCCAGCCGGAGTCAGCGCGCCCGCAAAGCTCATGCCCACGGTCACGTCCGGCTCGAGCATTTTCCCGGTGAAAAGCTGGCAGCCTTCCTTGAGCCGCGCCCCATTGTAAGCCAGAAAGGTCTCATCGATCAGGTCCGGGAGCTTTTCCTGGCCGCTGATGTTCCGGGGGCGAATGCGTTTGCCGGACAGGTACTGGTCGCGATGAGGACAATGCGTCTGCTTGAGCCAATCCGGCATTGCGGACACGTCACGCCGCGCTCGCACGTGCCTCTTTTCAGTTCTTGCCATAATTTCGAATCCGATTCTTGGCAGAGACAATACGCAGGAACGACCGGATGCCAATACAAAAACCGTTTGACCAGCCAGCCAGGCCAAGGTAACATTCCCAGCGTCCCTTTCGGAAGGGGGCACAGCAACAAAAGCGACAACAACAACCAAACGAAGCTGTTGCAGGGCTCAGGTGCTTCTCAGCCCCCGGCGGGGGCCTTGCGGCGGATGCACAATAGGAACCAAGATGAAATACAGGATCAAACTCGCAGTGCTCGGGGCATTATTGGCAGCCGGGGTTGCCCAGGCGGCGACCGTGACCACCGTGACCAACTTTGAGCAAACACTCAGCGTCGCGCTGAAGGCCACTATACAGGGTCCGACTACTGCAAACGGCACTACTGTCACCACCGCCTCGGTAGCGACAAAGGACGTGATTAAGGCGCTGGGCAATGCGCTTGCCACCAATTTCTCCTCCAAGGCCCAGTTGCTGGTCATTACCCCTACTAACACTGACAATTCCTCCTACTGGGTTGTCCGGGACGTCGTGAACAAGGCGAACGTTGACACCACGGTGAGCGACAGCTTTACGGGCGGAAGATTGGGCAGCAAGGTGAAGAGCTCCAAGGTTTCCAACGGGAAAACCACCGGCACCACATACCAAATCCGCGACCTGGGGTTTCAACCCCCGAGCATGAGCCCGAGCTTGAGTTTCGACCTGACGATTTTTATCACCGAAGCGATCCCGACGGGAACGATCAGTGCCTCCGGCGTCGGCACTGGTACGGTTGGCGCCAATGAGGCGGTCTTCAAAGGCACGTTCAGCGCGTCCGCGTACAAGGCCGTGAAGGTCAAGCTGTAGGCGCCAGGTCAGTAGTAATAGTGCTTGCGCTCGGACCAGGGAGCGGCAACTGGCCGCCCCCAGCCGGTTCTTTTGCCTGCTGGCCGAGGTCTTGGTAACGCTCCTGCAAAGCCAGTGCGGTCTCGTGCAGCCGCGCCGCCAAGGCCTTGGGCCTCACCACGGTGGCATGAGCGCCCCAACTCAGGACCCATCGTTCCGCCTCCTTAAGGCTGCCCAACCGCATCCGCAGTTGAATCTGGCCGCCCGGTATTTCGGTCAACTCCTGGCTTGGGTGCCAGCGCCGGCCCCGCACCAGGTCCGCCGCCCAGGCATCGAAGTCGATGACCAGCTCGTAATCGCCGCGGCCCCTATAGACCTGGAAGGCGCCGCGCAGGTATTCATTGAGATCAAAGTTTCGGGGTTTGACAAAGTGTTCCTCGGTAATCTGAGGCTGGCGCAAACGGTTGAGCAAGAAGGTGCGCAGGTCCTGGCGTTGGACATCAAAGGCGAACAGATACCAGTGGTTATCGATGCAGGCCAGGTGGTAGGGATAGACTCGCCGCCGGCGGGCCTTGGGGGCGCCGAAGTTGCGGTAGAGGAAGGCCAGGCCCCGGCGCTGCTGCAAGGCGCGCGTGATGATTTCAAAGGCCTCCAGGTCGGCGTCCCCAGGGGCGAAGGGCCGGAAGGAAAGCAGCTCCTCCAGGTTGCCCAGCGTGAAGCGGAGGCGCTGATCGAGTTGGCCGGTGAGTTTGCGGAAGGCGGTCTCCAGGGGCTGCTGGAAAGGCGTGCCGTGATACTGGGCGATGGCCTTGTCGGCCACCAGGAAGGCGAACATTTCCGCCTCGGTGATGGAGACCATCGGCAGGTGTTCCACCGGGCAGGTGTAGCAGTAACCGTTGCGGCGGCTGTCGTACTCGATCGGCAAGTCCAGCCGATACTTCATGAAGTCCACGTCCCGCTTGGCGGTGCGGGCGCAAACCTCGAATTCCTCGGCCAGGCGCTGGCAATTGGGGTACTGGCTGTTGGCCAGCAGCTCGTGGATGCGCATCATGCGCTCCCAGGGCGGCCGGGAGTAAACCTGAAGCTGAACCTTCGGCATAAATTCCATTCGCTGGTTCCGGCCTGTTTTGGCCTCTTTGACAGAAAAAGTCAAACCCGCTTCACATTCTCTTAAGGTGGGCTGCGCTAGGCTGCCCGCATGAGAACAAGTCAGAAACTGATTCTGCGGGCGCTCCTCAGCGGCGCCCTTTCCATCCTGGGGAGCGGGGCCGCATACAAAGGAGGGCCGGACCTGACGTCCGCCGCTGCCAATTTCAGGTCCGCCGGCCAGCTTGCCACACTGGCTGCGCCAGGGAACACGGCTGACTCTCTGCCGGCGTCCGGGAGCGCCCGGCGACAGCCGGGCCCGCTTCCGGCCGCGACGAACTCGCCGCGCCGGGAGGCTTCCGCGCCGGCCGCTCCAGCCGCCGTCAACAATGGAACCAAGGCGCTGCGCCTGAACTTCCGCAACGCTCCCTTGAACCTGGTCCTGGAGTACTTCAGCGATGCCGGCGGCTTCATTATCAACTCGCAGACCGAGGTCCGGGGCAATGTGGATGTGTGGAGCAAAGAGCCCGTCACCCGCGAGGAAGCGGTCGAGTTGCTCAACTCCGTCCTCAAGAAGAACGGGTATGCCCTGGCGCGGACGGGCCGCATTCTGACGCTCGTGAGCCTGGCGGACGCGCCACACCAGGACCTCGAGGTGGTGAGCGGCAACAACCCCGAGGCCGTTGAAAAATCCAATGAAGTGATCCTGCAGATCATCCCGGTTCGCTATCTCAGCGCCGGCCAGTTGGTCAACAACCTCCGGCCGCTGCTGCCCGCCGGCGCCTCGCTCTCGGTCAATGAAAGCGCCAATGCCTTGCTCCTGGTGGCCGCCAAAGCCGACATCCGCCGCACGCTCAAGATCGTCGCCGCCCTCGACTCCTCGCTGGCGAGGGCGTCCGCGCTCAAGGTCTTTCAACTGCGCTATGCGGAGGCCAAGCAGTTGGCGACCGTGGTGCAGGAGCTCTTTTCCACGCAGGCCTCCAGCCAAACCAGCGGCGGCAGGGACGCCGGCGCCCAGGGCTCCTTCCCGGGCGGCGGTTTCGGTCCTCCCGGTTTTCCTCAACTGGCTGGCGGGGCCGGCGCCTCGGGCGAGAGCAACGCCGGCGGCGCCGGCCCGGCGAAAGTCGTGGCTGTGGCCGACGAACCGTCCAATTCCTTGATCGTGAGCGCGCCCGCCGACTCGATGACGGCCATTGCCAACCTGGTGCAGCAAATCGACCAGTCCGTCAGCGACATCACGGAACTGCGAATCTTCCCTCTGGCGAATGCCGATGCCGGGGAACTGGCCGACCAGTTGTCGCAACTGTTCCCGGACAACACCGCGAACAGCGGGGACCAGAATCAAATGGGGTTCCGCTTCGGCGGCGGGCCGCCCGGCGCAGACCCCGGCGCCGAACAGTCAGACACCAGTGAGCGAACGAAAAAGAAAAGCCGCATCCTGGCCGTGGCCGATCCGCGCACCGCTTCGCTGCTGGTGAGCGCCCCAAGCACGGTCCTGCCGCAAATTGCCAAGCTCATCGAGAACCTGGATGCCCGCGCGGCCGGGAAAGAAAAGGTGAAGGTCTATGAATTGCAGAACGCGGACCCGCAGGACGTGAGCCAGGTGCTCCAGGACCTGTTCAATCGCAACACGGCCATGCGCAACAACAGCAACAACCGCAACTCGCTGTTGGGCCAGAGCAATCCGCTGGTCGCCCGCCAGACGCAACGGCAAAACTCGACCACGGCGGCAAACTCCGGCTTGGGCAGTTCCGGTGGCCTGGGTGGCTCGGGCGGCGCGGGCGGCGGCGGAAGCGGCGGAGGCCTCCAATAGTGCCGCCTGCGGAGTGCGGAGTGACGAGTGACGAGCGAGCACATCACGGTGAATCGAGCACAGGCAGGCGCGCGGAAAAAGAAATGTTCAGCACTGCGCCAGCGTGAAAGTTTTGGACATTTGAAGTTTTGGACATTTGAATTTGTTTCGGATTTCGAGTTTCGGATTTCGGGCTTCCCGCATGGCTGGCTGCGGCCGCGCTGCGCCGGGCAATTCGTGTCCCCTCACTCCGGGGCCGCTGGTCACTCGCTCCTCCGCCGTCCGCACTTTCCTTAATGCTCTCTTAAGGTGCCCTCTGTTATGCTGGCGGCCATGAATCGAGAGTTTTATATGAAGACCAAATCATTCATCCAATCCACTGTGTTTGGCGCCCTCGGAACGGCCGCCTGGCTGTTCAGCGGCGCCGGAAACCTTCCGGCCCAGGATCGCCCCCCGGGCAATTTCGACCCTGAGCAGATGCGCCAGCGCGTAATGGAACGTATGCGCGAGCAGTTCGAGGCAACAGATGATTCCGAGTGGAAACTCATCTCCGAGCGCATCGGCAAGGTTTTCGAAGCCCGGCGGGCGCTTGGCGGCGGCCCCGGCGGCCCCGGCGGGTTCGGCGGTCCGGGCGGCTTCCCTGGCGGCCCAGGCGGTCCGCCCCCGCAAATGGGTGGCGGCCAGCCCAACGCCGGTCAATCCCAGGGCGGCCCTGGCGGCCCTGGCGGCCCTGGCGGGCCGGGCGGTCCGGGCGGGTTCTTCCGCCAGCCCAACCCGGAGCTTGATGCCTTGCGCACGGCCATCCAGGCCAAGGCCTCGAGCGCTGAATTAAAGGCCAAGCTGGCCCAGCTCCGAGAGGCCCGTAAGAAGAAGGAAGCCGACCTCGACAAAGCGCAGGAGGACCTGCGCCAGATTCTCTCCGTTCGGCAGGAGGCGATTGCCGTGACGCTTGGGCTGCTGAAGTGATCGTTGTTTGGGCCGCCCTTTTATAGCCGGGATCGGCCCGCCCTGATACCTGACCGACTGGCGGCTGCCAGCCGCCTTCAGTGGCAGGCTGGCAACATGTCGTTACAAGGCCCCGGCCACCAGGTCGCCCACCTGGGAGGTGGTCCAGCCCATCTGGCCGGCGGCCAGGCTCTTGATCTTTTCGCGGACGGTCTTGATGACGGCGGTTTCGATGGCCTTGGCGGCTGGGGTTTGGCCGAGGAAATCGAGCAGCATCTGGCCGGCGCAGATGGCCGCCAGCGGGTTGATGACGCCCTGGCCGGTGTATTTTGGGGCGCTGCCGCCAATTGGCTCGAACATGCTCGTGCCTTGCGGATTGATGTTGCCGCCAGCGGCAATGCCCATCCCACCCTGGAGCATGGCGCCCAGGTCGGTGATGATGTCGCCAAACATGTTGTCCGTCACAATCACGTCGAACCATTCCGGGTTTTTAACGAACCACATCGTGGTGGCATCCACGTGGGCGTACTCGCGCTTGATATCGGGGTAATCTCGCTGGCCGAGTTCGTGGAAGGCGCGTTCCCACAGGTCGAAGGCGTAGGTCAGCACGTTGGTCTTGCCGCAAAGGGTGAGCTTTTTGTCCTTGTTCCGCTTGCGGGCATAGTCAAAGGCAAAGCGGAGGCACCGCTCGACGCCGCGGCGGGTGTTGACGCTCTCTTGGAGGGCGATCTCGTTGGGGGTGCCTTTGAAGACAAATCCGCCGGCGCCGGTGTAAAGCCCCTCGTTGTTCTCGCGCACGACCACGAAATCGATCTGCTCGGGCCGCTTGTCCTTGAGCGGGCAGAAGCGTTCGTCATAAAGTTTGATGGGGCGCAGGTTGACGTATTGCTCCAGCTCGAAGCGGGCGCGCAAGAGGATGCCCTTTTCCAGGACGCCGGGTTTGACCTCCGGATGGCCGATGGCGCCGAGCAGGATCGCCGGGAATTGCCGGAGTTCGGCCAGCACGCTGTCGGGCAGCACTTCGCCGGTGCGCAGGTAGCGGTCGCCGCCCACATCATAACTGGTGTAGTTGAGCTTGAGTTCAAATTTCCCGGCGGCGGCATCCAGCACTTTGACGGCTTCGTGGATGACCTCCGGTCCGGTGCCGTCGCCGCCGATGATGGCAATATCGTAGCTTTTCATGACCAATCGTCTTCGCCCGACCTGCGCTTGTGGCAGGGATTGGAGATGCTAAGGGTTATTGGCCGCGCGGCAACGGAAATCAATTTGGCTGCGCGCACTCGGACGAGGCGTCCGCTACGGCCCGCAAGAACCGCTCCGCCAGGCTCGGGGTGTTGGCTTGGGGCTTCCATTCCAGAAGCCGTTCGACGATGCCTCGCAGGTCTTCGTCCTCCTGGTTGCTGAGCACGAAATCAGTGGGGATGTCCTGCACCAGGCCGAAAAAGCTCAGGGCCTGGATTTGCGACCAGGGTTGTTTGGCGGCGTGCTCCCGCAGACGCCGGAGCTTGGCCCGCATGGAGACATCGTTGGCGGTGGGGATGAGTTTCAAGGCGTCTTTGAGACGGAGGTGGCAGGCCTCCAGGCTGCCTGCTTGTTCGAGCGCCTCGAGGCGGTGGTTGATGGCGGCGGCGACCAGGGCCTGCTGACTGTTGTACATCTTGCTGACGGTGGCGACGGCGGCGGCGGCGGCCCGGAAAGGCAGGCCGTAATGGATGGGAAACCGGGAGGGCGCCCGCGCGCCGGTATAACCCTCGGGTTGGTTGTTCGCGTCGATGGCCAGCAGAACCAGTTTCTTCGGCCGGGTTGGGGCCGCGGCTCAGGTAATCGAAGAACTCCAGGGCGGTGGTCAGGCCCGTGTTGTCGTAGAGCCCGCCGTCCGCCAGGGTCACTTCGGTTCGCAGCCGCCAGGGTTTTGGGTGCCCGCGGGGGCCGGCGGCGGCATTGGTGGCGAGCCAGTAGCGGTGCAGCCGCAACGGCTCGAAGATGCCCGGGAAAGCCGCGCTGGCCATGGCGGCATAGGCCAGCGGGAACCGGTTGGGCGGGCTGCCCAAATCTTCCAGCGTCGAGGCGTAGCGGAAAGGTTCGTTAAGTTCGTTTGGCGGCGTGGGTTGGCCCTGGATCCAGCGCAAGAGCGGGTCCTGGGTCAAACGCGCGAGCGGATCGCCGCTCAAATCGCGATGGACCACGGACTGCGTGAAGATGAAGGGCCGGGAGGTTTCGCGGCAAGTGGCGTTAAAAAAGAAGCGCGGGCGGACGGGCAACTCGCCGAGCTTGGACATCCGCGGGGAGGGCAAGAAGGGAAAGCCGCCCTCGTGGCACAGGGCCAGGGTGTGCACAAACAGGTCCAGGGTGTCCCAGTCGGTGAAGAACTGCATCAGCGGGCCATAGCCGAGGTTGCCCGGCCACAGGTAATACAAGGCGGCCATGCCCCCGAGGCCTTGGGTGCCCCACCGGGCCCGTCCCTGGCTGGCCAACAGGGCAAAGGTGTTGGTCCGCCAACCCTGGTCGCGGAGCAGTTGTCTGGCCGCAAAACTCGCATAGAGCGAGCCCCCGCTGATGCTCGACCAGGCGTCAATTTCCCCGGCCAGGGGATGGTTGGCGGCCGCCGCCGGGTATTGGCGGTTGTACTTCTGCTCCAGGCAAGCCAGCGTGTGGGCGGCCATGCGCGCCGCCCGCGCGCCCCCGCCGGAGAGGCAGACGATCACCAGCCTGTCTTTCTGCCGCAGCTCCGCACCAGCATCCAAGCGCGCCTGGTTCACCCGCCCCAGCGGCGCGCCGGCGCTGGGGTTGACCAGGCCTGGAGCGGGCCATTCGCTCGGCTTGAGCGTGGCCCGGTCAATCTGCGCTTGCTCGAGTTCCGCCGGGGTAAAAGGCTTGTTGAGGCCCGGCGTGGCCACAGTGACGGGTGACTTGAGCCTCGAAACGCAGAGCATCGTCATCTCGGCGGTACGGCACCCCCCGCATAGCCAGCCCGGCAAGGCCAGCATCACCAGCCACAAACCAGGCGTGCCTTTCATCGATTTCCGACTGGCCTTCACAGCCGCGTCGAAAATCGTATAGAGCCTCGCCCGCAGCGGCTCAAGCTTATATTTTGGCGCCCGGGCCGGCTACGGTTACTTGGACCGGCTCATTGCGCACCGCACGGACGAGGCGTCCGCGCTCCTAGGCCTCGGCGCCGCGGCGGGCAATTCCCCAGGATTCTGCCATAAATGATTCCGCCTTCCTTTGGCCTTGTCTTGAAGGCCGGTCGGCCTGAGTTTGTGGTCTGATGAGCCCGCTGCCCTACAGCATTTCCACGCTGCTCTATTGTTTCAATGAGCGCGATGAGGTGCTGCTGCTGGAACGGGCGCAGGAACCGAACCTCGGCTTGTGGAGCCCGGCCGGGGGGAAACTGCGCACCGACACCGGTGAATCTCCATACGCCTGCGCCTGCCGCGAGGCGCAGGAGGAATTGGGCTTGAGCCTGACCCCCGGAGACTTGCGCCTGGCCGGTCTCATCAGCGAACACGGCTATGCGGGCCAAAGCCACTGGCTGATGTTCCTCTTCGAGGTGCAACCCAGGCTGGTTTCACTGCCGCCGCCCCACCGCGAAGGGCGCTTTCAATTCTTTGCCCGCCACGCCCTGGCCGGGCTGACGCTGCCGCAAACCGACCGGGAGACAATCTGGCCCTGGTTCTGGCAATATCGCGGCGGCTTCTTCGCCGCGCACTGCCACTGCCATCCCGACGGACGGAATGAGTGGGTGTTGGAGGAGGGGAGGGGCGAGGGGCGAGGGACGAGTGGCGAGTGGTGGGAGTAAGGATATGAGCCAAAGCGCATTGGATAATTTCGGGGCTTGCCGGAAGGCTGGAGCGCTGTTCGACCTGCAAAGGATACCGGGCTAGAGTTCCTGACCGGCAAGACCCGTCGTGATCAGGTCAAGTTTCGCTGTGATTGCAAAAGTGCGCTGAGCCAGCGCTTCTTTTCGGTGGATTGAAAATTCATGATTGAAAAACGATCATTGGTTATTGAAGAACGCCCGCCGATGACGCCGCATGGACTTTCGGACTGAGGACTCAATGACCAATAAGCAATACTCAATACTCAATGAATCCCGATTCCGAATCCCGATTCCGAATCGGGATTCCAGAGGTGGTCTGAGGCGCAGCCTCGCTAGATCTCGTATCTGGGGGAGGGGGCCCGCGCTTATGGCGGCGACGACCCTTGCCCCTCGACCCTCCTTCCCCCCTCCTGAGCTATGGACGAGCTGATTATTGACCTCGGCAGCGACCACTATTTCATGGGTGAAGCGTTGCGCCAGGCGGCCAGGGCTTGCGCCGCGGACGAAGTGCCCATTGGGGCGGTGGTGGTGCGCGGGGGACGCATCATTGCGCGCGCGTTCAACCAGGTGGAATTGCTCAAAGACGCCACGGCGCACGCCGAGATGCTGGCCTTGACGCAGGCCGAGGAGGCGGTGGGCGATTGGCGGCTGGCGGACTGCACGCTCTACGTGACCAAGGAGCCGTGCCCGATGTGCGCCGGGGCAATGGTCCACGTGCGCCTGGCCCGCGTGGTGTTCGGCGCCAGCGACCCCAAGGCCGGCGCGGCCGGCAGCGCCTTGAACCTGCTGCAGCTCCCGACTTTGAACCATCAGTGCGCGATTACCGGCGGCGTGCGCGAGCCTGAATGCCGCGCGCTGCTCCAAACCTTCTTCGCCGGGCAGCGGGCGGCCAATGCCCAAAGCCAGGAGCCCGGACAGGCAAGCGAGGGGCCCGGGCTTTGACCGGTCGCGTCCTTTGCGGGGCAAGTCAGCAGACTGAATCGCCTTCGGCGACGGGGGGCGCATTTCACTTTTTTGGGTGGCCTTTCCGGCTCTTGCTCCTAATCCTTGCTCCTAATCTTAATCCGAATGGAAGATTAGGATTAGGATCAGGATTAAGATTAGGATTAAGATTAGGATTAGGATTGGGATTAAGGTTAGGAGGGACCAGCCAGAAAAGCGAAATGTTCCCCGACGGGGAGACACAACCTCGAGTCTTGACGCTCAGCCACGGAATGCCCATGTTGTCCTTATGCCGACCTTGCTGCAAAAGATGGAGAACGAACGTTTGCGCCAGCGCGAGCGGTTGCGCGCCTCCGTGTGCCAGCAGCTTCGCGAAGTTCTGCCCCAGACCATCCCCGGCCAGCGGGTTGTCGTTTTCGGTTCCCTCACCAGGGCCGGGCGTTTCAGCGAGGTCTCTGACATCGACCTCGCCCTGGAGTCCGAGCCGACAGGCCTGAGCCTCGACCAGCTTAGCAGCCGGCTGGCCGAGCGCCTGGGGCGCCGGGTCGATGTCGTGCTCCTGCCCGAAAGCCGGTTCCGTGACCAAATCCTGCGCGAAGGGGAGATATGGACGCTGCCGGGTTGAGCATCCTGCTGGCGGAATTGCAGGCGGACTGTTCCGTAGTCACTGACGCCGGGCGGAAGGCCGGCCTGAGGTTGCGCGAGCCGACCCCGGGCCATCTGGAAGCTTGCGCCTACGAACTGGCTCGCCTGCTCTCCGCCGCTCAGAGCACGCAGAGGTTTGCCACTTTGGCCGAGCGGACGGCGGAGAGCGGAATGCCCCGGTCAAACGTCGCCAGTCTCCCGCCATGCCGCGTCGCCAGTCCCAGCAGGTAAATGTCGGTCAACGGGCGTGCACTGTGGGTGCGGTCCGCCACGAAGACGCCCGCGTCACGCAACGATACGTCATCCGGCCAGAACTGGTGATCGGTCTGCGCCGCAAACTGTTGCAGCCGGGAAATCAAATCGCCTGGCGCGAAGCGCGCGCGCCGGCTGTAACGCGGATTGGACATAATTCGGACTACCCCGTTTTCGGTGAGCGGGCAACTGGCCCAGCCTTCCTTTGCATTCGCTGCCCACCAGGCATGCGCCCGTTCGTGAAACGCATGATCGGGGTCGAGCAGCCCGATCAGGACATTGATGTCGAGCAGAGCGCGCAAAGCCTAAAGCCCCTCCTCGTCCATCAACTTGCTCACGCTCTCCAGCGTGATGACCTCGCCGCGAGAGGGCAGTAGCGGCACGCCGCCGCGTGTAATTGGGCGGCCCTTTGCCAGTGGCGTTTGCGACCCCAAACCGCGCCGGGCCAAGACGGAGAGGACCTGGCCGGCGGTGCTGCCCTCACGTTGGGCCAATTCTTTGGCCGCCTGCAGAACGTCGTCTTCGATGTTGAGAGTGGTTCTCATGCATCTGATGCTATTGCATCATGACGGCCTTGTCAACCCGGGCCGATTGCCCCCAGGCGCGATGGCGGGCTGATCGCCGCTGCCAACTTGCAGACACTTTCAACGAACCTCCGACGCTGGCGCGGAGGCAAGGCCTTGACCTGTTCCAACACTTCGCTCGCCTTCCTCGAACAAACCATGCCACTCACGGGCGGTTCCATGCAAGCGCGCCGCTCGGTGGATTCAGACCTTGCTGACCCGGCGAGGGCGAATCGGAGCTTGCGCCGGCCCCGCGGCGGGCGTAACCACTAGCGGCATGACAACCGCCCGACCGGTTACGGCTTACACGCTCACGCTCAATGAAGCCCGGCAGATGCGGGCCGTGCTCGAAAGTGTGAAATGGGCCGACGAAATCCTGGTCATGGATTCCTTCAGCACGGACGGCACCGTCGAGCTCGCGCGGGAATACAACGCCCGGGTCATCCAGGAAGAGTTTTGCGGCTTCGGCAGGCTGCGCAACCTCGCGCTGGCGGTCGCCAGGCACGACTGGGTCCTGAGCATCGACGCCGATGAACGCTGCCCGCCGGAACTGGCGCAGGAGATCCGCCAGGAACTGCTGGCGCCCCGCTGCGACGCCTACCACATCCCGCGCAAGAGCCATTTTCTCGGCCATTGGATGCGCCACGGGGGGTGGTATCCCGATTACCGCCAGCCGCAACTGTTCAATCGCCAATGCTTCCGTTACAACGACGAGCTCGTGCACGAGAGCTACACGCTCAACGGCCGCCTCGGCTACCTGCGCCAGCATGTCCTACAATACCCCTGGGACACCCTGGAGATTGCCACGGCCAAACTCCAGCGCTACTCGACCCTCATGGCCCAACGCTACGCCCAGGCGGGCAAACGGGCCTCCCTGGCCCAAATGCTCCTCCGCCCGGCGGGCAGGTTCTTCCGGCTCTTGGTCCTCCAACAAGGGTTCCGCGATGGGCGCTACGGGCTTGTCCTGGCCACTCTTTACGCCTACTACACCTTCCTGAAATACGCCAAGTTGTGGGAGCACCAGGCGAAATCGGCTTGACGAAACCCTTGCGCGCGCACATGCTCGGCTCTGATCGGGCACCATTGCGCGCCTGACGCGAGATTTATGATTAGTGCAATGAAGAACCGGCTCTTGTTCGTTCCCGTTCTGCTTTTATCGTTCCCGCTGGCCCTGGCCCAGGCGCCCTCGGGGCCAATTTCCTTTGCCTTCGACCGCACGACGTTCCCCGTCTGGGATTTCACCGGCGCCTACCAGTTCGATCAGCAAGTGGTCGGCGTCGGCGCCATCTCCGACCTCTCCTTTGCGGTGTACCTCACCCATGACCTCGCCGGACGGCTGCGCGGCACCGGCACCACCATGCTCAGCCTCGGCCAGGACGTGGTGGCCGCCAATTTCGTGCTCAATGGCAGCGTCAGCCTCGGCGGCAATGCCACCCGCGCCATCTTCACCGTCAGCCTCAGCGGGGACGATCTCATCGCCGGCCAGTATCGGAAATTCAGCATCCACCTGACCTATAACCTCAGGGTGGACCCCAACCCCGCCAACCCGGCGGCCTGGATTCCGCTGGTCCGTGGCAGCCCGGTGGGCGGCAGCGTGCGTGTGTCTGGGCTGGGCGGCGCCAAGGTCATCCCCGGCGCCAATTTCGCCGTCGCCCTGCCGCCCGGCGTGGACGGCGCCTGGAGCGTGGACATGAGTATCCTGCCTCTGAGCAAGCTGGGGGGCACGGCCACGATTGTGATTGACAGCTCGGCCGCGCCGGACCGGTCGATCATCGAAACCGGCACCCGCACGCTCAGCGCCAACCTGCTCGGCGCCTACAAGCCGAGCCAGACTTTCTCGCAAGTCCTGCTCACGGGCCTTTTTGGCAGCCGCCCCGCCACGCTGCAATTGAGCTTCTACAACGGCGCCAGCGCGCCGGCGCGAGTGCTCGGCAAACTCCTCGGCCAAACCGTGCGCCAGTAGCAGTAACTGTTCAGGTGCTGGATCAGGTTTGATGTGAATGCTCGCGCGGGGTCGACTTCACGCTTTGTCCCGGAGACGATAAAGCGGGACAGGGGAGGGGTGTAATGCGTTGATCTGGCCATAGCCGCCAGTGAATCCCTCCCCCTTCAGTCGCTCCCAGATCCGTTTAGCCGTGTGCCGCTGTTTGCGCGGCAGCGCCTGATCCGCCTTGAGAATCTGTTCGATCCTCCCCACATAGGCTTCCGACTTCTTCTTCGTCCGCGGCTTGCTCTGCTGGTAACCCGGCGGCACGTCAAAAACGAATTTCCTATCAGTAACTCAGCGGGGCCGGCGCATTGTAGTGAAACATTTCCGCCGACTTGTGTGTTCTTTGCTTGGGTATGAAAAACAAATCGCTGTTTGCATTGCCGGTACAATATAAGATCACAAGGTTACTTTCGGGCGCATCCTGGCGCCTGCAGGGTCAATGAGGGGGCGGAGGAAACGTGGGCAGGACGTGATAGCCATTTGCCACAATGCTCGGAAGGGCCGCAACACAGGAAGCCATTGGTCTAAACCGGTCGCGCCTCCGCTCCACTCGACCAGTCTCCGCCTGGTGTTGCAGCAAGGCCTGCGCCTGGCCGTCTTGGGTGTGGTCCTGGGCTTGGCGGGCGCGTTGAGCGTCACGCATTTATTGGCGAGTTTCCTCTACGGGGTGAGTCCCTTTGACCTGGGCACCTTTGCGGGCGTCTCCCTGTTGCTGGCGTTGGTAACGCTGCTGGCCTGCCTCGTGCCGGCGCGCCGGGCCGCCCGGGTCGATCCGCTCGTGGCTCTGCGATATGAATGAGCCGATTGCCAATCGCCAATGGGAAATATGAATGACCTACGCTTCGGTCTGAGGATGCTCCTCAAGAACCCCGGTTTCACCGCTGTGGCGGTGCTCACGCTGGCGCTGGGCGTCGGCGTGAACAGCGCGTTGTTCAGTGTCCTCTACGCCGTCCTGCTCGAGCCCCTTCCCTACCCCGAGCCCGGACGGCTGGTGCAGGTGCAGTCCACGATCTCGGCGCCCGGTAAACCCGCCGAGACCCTGCCGGTGTGGTCCTATCCGCGCTTCGAGCTGCTGCGCGACCACAACCGGATCTTCGCTCAGATTGCCGCCTGTGACAGCCGCACTCTCACCGTAACGGAGGGGGGCGGCGCGGAGCGCGTGGAGACCGAACTCGCCTCGGCCAGCTACTTTCCGCTGCTGGGACTGCGGGCCGTCCTTGGCCAGGTGTTCGTTCGCGAAGAGGACCGGAAAGGGGCCAGTCAGCCGGTCGTAGTGATCGGTGCGGGCTACTGGCAGCGCCGCTTCGGCGGGGATCCGGGAGTGATCGGCCGGACACTGCGGGTGAACCAGACGCCGTTGACCATTGTGGGCGTGCTGCCGGCAGGGTTCAAAGGGCAGTCCGGCGCAACCCAAATGTGGGTACCGATCACGATGACGCCCACTTTGAGCGGAGATCCGAGCCGGCTTGAGCGGCCCTTCACCATGTGGCACCGGGTTTTGGCGCGTCTGCAGCCCTCGACGAGTCTGGCCGCCGCCCGGGCGAGTCTTGACCTGTTGGAACGGCAGCTTGAGTCAGTTCTCCCGGTGTCGTCCGAAAAGGAGGCGTATGGCATTCACCTCGTGCCGTTCAGAGAGGCGGCGACCGATCCGGCCATCCGGCGATCCCTGTGGGTGCTGGCGGCTGCCGTGGCTTTTGTGCTGCTGATCGCTTGTGTGAATGTCGCCAATTTGCAGTTGGCGCGGGCCGCGTCGCGGGAACGCGAGATCGCGGTCCGGCTGGCCTTGGGGGCGACGCGCGGACAGCTCATCCGGCAATTGCTGGCGGAGAGCCTCGTGCTGGCGGTAGTTTCCGGGGCCATCGCCTTGCTGTTCGCTCACTGGGCGATTGCCTTGATGTCCGCATTCCAGCCGGCCGACAACTTCGGTTTTCATTCGCATTACGCGCGGTTGCCGGATTTCGGCGCGATTCAACTCAGCACCCCCGTCCTGGCGTTCAACTTCTGCGTCGCGCTGGGCTGCGGTGTGATCTTTGGACTGTTTCCAGCATGGCAGGCGGTAAGTGGGTCTTTGAGTCCGGCGCTGCATCGCGCGACCGATCGGCCGGCGGGGACGTATTCAGGCCTGCGGCTGCGCGGGGTGCGCAGCCTGCTCGTGGTTGCGGAAACGGCCCTGGCCCTCATGCTGTTGGTCGGCGCGGGCCTGATGGTGCACAGCTTCGCGCGGCTGACGACGACGCGGCTGGGTTTCGATCCAAAGCATCTGCTGACGTTTCGACTGGATCAGCCCCGCGGCTCATCCGAGGAGGCCAAGCCGCTCTTCTTCCAACAGGTCATGGAGCGAATGAACGCGATCCCAGGGGTGGAGTCCGTATGTCTGGCCAATGCCGCACCGTTGTCCGGCACCTACGATCGCAGCTTCATGATGGTGCCCCCCGCCGGAAAGGAGGGCGGGCCAGTGGAAGCGTTCATCGGCGTTCATCTGACGAGCCAGGAGTATCTCCACACCCTGCGGGTGCCGCTGGCGCGCGGCCGCTGGTTCACGGACCAGGATCGCAAGGGCACCCAGCTCGTGGCGGTGATCAACCAGACTGCCGCTCGCAAATACTGGCCCGGCAGGGACCCTGTCGGCCAGCAGATCGACCTCAGCCCCGCCTTGTCGTCTGACTTCTCCTCGGTGGAGGTGGTGGGGGTGATCGGCGACGTGAAGTACGACCAGATGGCGACCGAGATGGGCGCCGACGTGTACCTCTCCTATCTGCAATCCGGCTACCCTGGCTATTACGTGAACCTGCGAACTGCGGGCGACCCGCTCGCCGTAGCCGCCGCTGTGCGCCTCGGGGTGGCGGCCGTGAATCCCGAGGCGCCGGTCTATGACCTCATGACGATGGAGCGGCGCATCGCCGACTCGACCTCACGCATCGAATTCAACGCCTTGCTGCTCCTGGCGTTTGGCCTGGCGGCGCTCGTGTTGGCGGCGGTTGGCCTCTATGGCGTGGTGGCCTACTCGGTCACCCAGCGCACGCGCGAAATCGGCATCCGTATCGCCCTCGGCGCCCGCGCGGCTGACGTGCTCCGGCTCGTTATGACCCAAGGCATGTGCCTGGTGCTGGCGGGCGGCCTGATCGGGTTGGTCGGCGCGCTCGCCTTGACCCGCCTCATGCGCAGCCTGCTCTTTGGCGTCAGCCCAACCGACCCACTCACTTTCGCGGTAATCCTGGTGATGCTGACTGGCGTCGCGCTGCTGGCCTGCTGGCTGCCGGCGCGCCGCGCGGCCAGGGTCGACCCCATGGTGGCGCTGAGATACGAATGAAATTCCCAAATTGATGAAAACAACCACACCGCTGATTCAGTTGGACGACATCCAAAAGGTCTTTCTCACCGACGAAGTCGAGACGCACGCCTTGTCGGGCGTCAAGCTCAAAATCTGTCATGGCGACTACGTGTCGATCTCCGGGCCGTCCGGCTGCGGCAAGTCGACGCTCCTCTCGATTCTCGGCATGTTGGATTCGCCGACGAGCGGCAGCTACCAACTGCGCGGCGAGCCGGTCGAGCAGTTGAACCACGCCCAGCGGGCCAAGGTGCGCAACCGCGAGATCGGATTCATCTTCCAAAACTTCAATCTCATCGGCGATCTGACGGTCTGGGAAAATGTCGAACTGCCGCTGACCTATCGCGGGCTGACGGCAGCGGAGCGGCGCCAGCGGGTGGCTCAAGCACTGGCGAAGGTGGGCATGACCCAGCGGGCGAAACATTATCCGGCGCAGCTTTCCGGCGGACAACAACAGCGCGTGGCGGTCGCTCGGGCGCTGGGTGGCCGGCCTGCCATCGTGCTGGCTGACGAACCGACGGGAAATCTCGACTCGAAGAACGGCGACGCCGTGATGGCGTTGTTGCGTGAGTTGCACGCCGAGGGCGCGACGATCTGCCTGGTGACGCACGATCCGCGTTACGCCCGCGATGCGCAGAAAACCATCCATTTGTTCGATGGTCAGATTGTGAACGAGGGGGTGGCGGCAGCGTGATGAGCGGGAACGAAGCAATGAACGCCACGAACGGCAGGACTTGACCATGGATGTTCCCGTTTCACCAGCCTTGAAGAAGCGCCGTCAAAGGCGTCGCTGGTTATTGGCCGGCGGAGTGATCGTCCTGCTGGTGCTGGTGACGCTCGGGTTGTCACGGCTGCAACCCGCCGCGCCAGGTGTCGAAAAGTCCACGCTGATTATGGACACCGTCAAGCGCGGCGAGATGCTCCGTCAGGTGCGCGGCAACGGGACGCTCGTGCCCGAAGACATCCGCTGGATTCCGACGGCCAGCGCCGGGCGCGTCGAGCGGATTCTGGTGCTGCCCGGCGCGCGGGTGAAAGCCGACGCCGTCCTGGTGGAGTTGAACAATCCGGAAGTCGAACAGGCGGCCTTCAACGCCGAGTGGGAACTCCGGGGCGCCGAAGCCGAACTGGCCAACCTGCGCGTCAAACTGGACACCGATAAAATGACCCAAAGGAAAGCCGTGGCCACCGCCGAGGCGGAATACAGCATCGCGAAGTCCGACTTCGAAGTCGAGGATGCGCTGGCAAAAAGCGGGCTGACTCCGGCGGTGACACTGAAGCGCGCCAAGACCAAAGCCGAAGAGTCAGCCAAACTGCTCGAGATCGAACGGGAGCGCCTGAATGCCTCGGACGTTGCGGCCAAAGCGCAACGGGAGGTCCAGGAAGCCAGGGTCTCGCAACTACGCGCGCAGCTTGAACTCAAGCGCCGGCTGGTGGAGGGGCTCAAAATCCGTTCCGGCATGGACGGGGTCCTGCAGCGGCTCGGCGACCCCGCCAATCCGCTCCAGGTTGGCCAGCAACTGGCGGCCGGCGCGCCCGTGGCTCGCGTCGCCAACATGACCAAACTGAAGGCCGCTATCAAGATTCCGGAAACACAAGCCAGAGACGTTCAACTGGATCAGTTGGCGGAAATTGACACGCGTAACGGCGTTATACCCGGCCATGTCACGCGCATTGACCCGGCGGTGGAGAACGGCACGGTGACAATGGACGTGGCTTTGGACGCAGCGCTGCCGAAAGGCGCGCGGCCCGATCTGAGCGTGGACGGCACCATCCAACTCGAACGGTTGGAGAACGTGACGTATGTGGGCCGGCCGGTGCAAGGCCAGGCGGACACCCAGGTGGGACTTTTTAAGGTTGTGGACGGCGGCAGAGGAGCGGTGCGCGTGCCGGTCAAGCTGGGGCACAGTTCGGTGAGCACGATCGAAATCGTCAGCGGCCTGCAGGTTGGTGACCAGGTCATTCTGTCCGACATGTCCCAATGGGATGCGCATGAGCGAGTCAAACTGAACTGAATCCTTAATTCCTCTTCTGAGTCTTCCGCCTTTGCCTTTGAATTGTAGCTATTTTCTGACGCAATTCCCGAGTTCGTTCCATTCGCCGGCCGAAGCGGGTCAGCGCCTGGGCTACGGCCGCATACCCCATTCCCCCGGCCAACCGCCCAAGCTCAGCCAACCACAGTCGCCCCGCCCTGCGCCCAAGCCATAACGCCCCGTCCCTGCCCCAGTCCCCACGCCGGTCGCAAAACTCGCCCCAGCCCCCGCCTTTCAACCGCTCCACGGCCGAGATTATCTCGGCCCAACTGGGGCGCCCCGCCAGACGCCTCACCTCCTTCTGCTCCCCCCGGCTGCCCCCCACCCCCTCCACCAGCCGCCTGGCAAACGCCGCGCTGCCCAGCGCCAGCCCGCCGACCGGCCGGTCCCAGGGCCGTTCGATCACCCCTTGGCGCAACAGCCCCTCGGTGTATTGGCGCAACGCCGCGCGTTGCTCCTTGTCGGTCCGTCCGCCGCACAGACCGCGCAAGGGCGCTTCATCAGCCAGCCTGGCGCCGCAAGGTCAAGCCGAATATGTAAAAAGGTTTAGATGCGACCCCGCGGTCGGGTCCGGGGTCCCGATTCCGAATCGGGATAGAGCGTGAGGGCATTCCCGATTCGGAATCGGGACCACGCTCCACGCTCTCACGCTTCACGCTCCACCCAAGCAGCCAGATCTTGGAATTTATTCTTGCACGAGCCCTCAGACCCTTGTAACCAGGCAACCAGGTCACTCATTACTTACTGCCCGGTTTAACCGCAGGCAGCGCTGCCAGATCGGGGGGCAGTTTGTCGGGCTCGAACGTCTCCACGTAGAGGGACATCAGGCTGAAGCTCGGCACGCTAAAACCCACTGTGCCGCCGGAGCGATCCACGGCCATGGCCACACCGACGACCTGCCCGCCGTGGCCCCGCACGATGTCCAACGTCTCCTGCACCCGGCCTCCCCTGGTGACGACGTCCTCCACCACGAGGATCCTCTCGCCGGGCGCGATTCTGAATCCCCGACGGAGAGCCAGTTTGCCCTCTTCTTTCTCGACAAAGAGGAAGCGCGCGCCGAGTTGGCGGGCCACTTCCTGGCCCAGAACCAGCCCGCCCATGGCCGGCGAAACGACGGTGACTGCGGCGAGCGGGCGGACTTTCCGGGCCAGTTCGGCGCCCAGCTTCTCGACGGTCGGCATTTGCTGCAACGCCAGGGCGCATTGGAAGTACTGGCGGCTGTGCAGGCCGCTGCGCAGGATGAAGTGGCCCTCCAACAGCGCTCCGGTCTCGCGAAAAACCTGCATGACTTCGTGCTCGGTCATGGATGAACGGGCGGGAATTACTTGGACGGATAAAGCGCCCAGGAGATACCCGAGTTGGAGGCGAGAATGAAGAGCGCTGCCAGCCCCAGCAGCAGGAGCACGACCAGCGGCACCAGCCACCACTTCTTTTCCTGCCAGCAAAGCTGGAAGAATTCTTTAAACAGGGATTTCACTGCTGGGCCAAGGATAGCAATCCGGAGGGGAGATGGCAAGTACCGCAGGCTGGGAGTGGGGGTGGAGCATAGAGGATGGAGGATGGAAGCGGAGCGAACATCGAACATTGAACATTGACCCACTCACTCACCCCCCTTTGGCAGGTGTTCCTCATAGAACATGCGCACCGGGGCGCCGCCCATGGCGATGGCGCACCAGGCGGCTTCGTCCAGTTCCGCCTGGGTGAGGCCCCACTCGCGCGCTTTTTGATAATGCGCGGCAAAACAGGGGCTGCAGCGGCTATAAACCACCAGGCTGAAGAGGATCAGTTCTTTGGTCTTCGCATCCAGGGCGCCGGGGGCCTGCGCGGCGCGGAGCAGCGCCCCAAAGGCTTCCTGCGCTTGGGGCGTGGTGGTGGTGGCGTTTTTCGCTTCGAAAATGTCCGCGCAGCAACCGGCCGGGTGCGCGTCGGAATCGGCGGATGGGCTCATGGCTGAAACAGGGCGGAGGCCCGCCTCCGCAAGTTGGGTGTTTTCGCGCGCCTGCGGGCTTGCGCGCTCCTCCTCTGCTCCCGCCTGCGTGAGGTGAATCCGCCCGCGGGATGGTTCGAGGAACTTGCCAATCAGGAAACCTTTGACACCGCCCCGGGCCAGGGCGTCCTGCAAGGCCCCGAGGCGGGCCGGCGGGATGGCGATCAACAGTCCGCCGGAGGTCTGCGCATCACAGCCCAGGTGCACCAGCGCCTCCTCGACCCCCGGGGCCACCTCGAGCTCCTCGCCGGCAAATTCGCGGTTTCGCTCCACCGCCCCGGGAATGACCCCGTCCCGCAAGGCCTCCAGCGCGCCCTCAAAGGCGGGCAAAGCCCGGGCGAAGACCTGGGCCGTCAGGTGGCTCTGCCGGGCCAGGCGCAGGAGATGGCCGAAGAGGCCGAAACCGGTGACATCGGTGCAGGCGGAAGCGCCGGCGGCTTTCATGGCCTCGGCGGCGGCGCGGTTGAGCGTGGCCATGGCGGCCTCGGCGGCGGCGAACCCGGCCGCGTGGTTGCGGCCGACCTGCCGGCAGAAGGCCAGCACGCCGGTGCCCAGCGGCTTCGTCAATACCAGGAGGTCGCCGGGGCGGGGCGCGGCCAGGGCGGCGGCGACCGCGGGGTCGATCACGCCGGTGACCGCGAAGCCGAGCTTGATCTCATCGTCCTTGATGCTGTGCCCGCCCACGAGCGCCACCCCGGCCTGGCCCAGGGTCTCCATCGCGCCCGCCAGCATCCGGCACATGATTTCTCCCTCCAGGGTCTCGGAGGGAAAGGCCAGGATGCTCAGCGCGGTGCGCGGTTCGCCGCCCATGGCATAGATGTCGGAAAGACAATTGGCGGCGCAAATCCGGCCGAACAGATGCGGGTCATCGACGCAAGGAGTCAACACGTCCACGGTCTGGACCAGGCACAGGTCTTCGGCAATGCGGTAAATGGCGGCATCGTCGGCGGCGGCCAGGCCGGAGATCACGGCGGGGTCTTTGACTTCCGGCAGCCGCGCAAGCACTGCCTCGAGGTCCGCCGGAGCGATCTTGGAAGCGCAGCCGGCATTGCGCACGAGCCTGGTGAGTTGGAGTTGGGAAAGGTCAGCCGGGTCGGGCCGCTCACCGGCACAGGGACAGATCCCCTGGTCGCGAAAGACATCGCAGGGACAGGCCCGGCGCGGGTCGCATACGCAGTGGCCCAGCCGCTGCGAACGTTCCATGACCCGCCGCCGTTTGGCAATATCGATCTTCATCGCCGTTGGATTCTTCTCCTCACCGTTGCGCCTGAAAGAACGGTATCACTTTCTGGGAATAAAAGGGTTCTTGGGCGCACCAGAAGATGTAATCGACCTTGAGATGCTCCGTTGCAAATCCGAGCAGCTCGCCCAGGGCAACCGGCTGGGCGGTTTTCGGATTCTGGTACTGATAGTTGCCGTCTTGAACGGCGATTCCGGTTGGAACCTTGCCGGCGCTTTCCCGGATCAGGGGATAGCAATGGCTCATCTGTCCAGCCTTGTAAGGCAGGAGATCGGGACCTCCGACGCCCACTCTCAGTTCTTTAGCCCGTTGATACACGCTGCGAAGATAGGACTGATCTCTCTCCGGCAGCCATTCTCCAGGCATGAAGTTGGCGTACTGCATAGTTACCGACTTCGGAAACGCGCGCTTTAATGCAATCATGTTCGTAACGACGGCATCCCGATAAATCGCAGGCGTGAAGCCTTTTGGAAACAAGCGTCCGCTCTCTCCAAAAGACACCGCGGTCTCCGCCAGATTGATTCCCTCGATCTGGCCGTCAAATTCCTTGCCGAGCGCCAGCAGGAGTTTGTGGAATCTCTCCTGCACTGCCGGGTCCCACCGTCTCGCCACCCAGCCCATTGGAACCGCGTGTTCTTCGTCCTCTCCTTCAATATTGTATTGCTTGTCAACTCCTCCATTGTAGCGAGCGTCGTTCAGCAGATAACGGGGAACGTTGACGACAGTTGGATCAAACGAGGCATCCTGAAGCTGCAGGAACAGCTTCTTGCCCTTTGAATTCAGAAAGGTCAAGTCCTGCTGAATGGCGCTGAAGTCATAACCGTCTTTGCCCCGCTCCAGCTCGCGCCACGTGTATTTCAATTGCGCTCCTTGAAACGCCTTTGTGCCGAGGAACGCAGCGTCGGAGATTCTCTCCCTGTCCCGGTTGAAGAATACGTAATGATGCACGCCTTCACCGCTGGCGCCAGCGCAGCAGGTCACACTCAAGACCAGGCACCAGCTCAGTTTTGCAACGACGCTCAGGATGGCATTCATTTCACTGGCTCTCAACTTCAGGGCCGCTCTAACGCGAATTGGAATTAACCAGTTTCCTCGCCTCAACGCCCGGCGTGCGATTATGGCCGGAGCGGACGGTAAACCGCATCTTATCGAGATAATCCAGCAGCGGCACGGCGTATTTGCGGCTGACGGCCAGCGCGTCCCGGAATTCCATGGTGGAGAACGACGGTTTTTGGGCGAACAGGCGCAAGGCGACTTGTTTGGCGGCCTCGAGCGCGTCGCGGTGGATGAAGGTGCGCTGGTCCAGGCGCACCAGGACGCCGCGCTCGGCCAGCAACTGCATCATCTTTTCGAGCCGGTCCGCGGGCTGGTTCAGGGAGAGGGCCAGTTCGGCGGGGGCGGGGGCGGCCCAGCCCGCCTGCTGGAAAGCGCCGGCCACCTGGTCCGAGAGGCCCTGGTCGCCTTCGGAGAGCCGGGCGCTCCAACCGACGCGGGCAAAAACGGGGCCTGGGCGCTCGACCTGTTTGCGGTCCAGGAGCGACTCGGCGGCCAGGTCGCAGATTTCCGGGCTCTCGCCCAGGAGGCAAAGGAGCTCGTCCCGGCCGATGCCTGCGCGTTGCGGGTGGGCGTCGTGGAACGAGGCGATGGCGGCGAGCATCCGGGCGGCGGTTTCCTCGATCACGGCGCCGTGCGCCAGCGCGCCGCTCGGCAACCGGACTACCCGGCCCCGGGCGCGAAGGGTCTCGAGCAGGGCCGCCAATTCTTCGGGGCGCAGAAAACATTTCTGCTCAAGCTCGCGCGCGGCGAGGGGTTGGCGGCTTTCCCGCAACATCAGTTCGCACCAACTGGCCGGGTCATCCAGGGCCTCGCGCCGCGCAGCCAGGGCCTGGAGCGTCCACTGCTTTTTCCGGCGGAGACGCCGGTTGCTGACGCCCAGAATACGTCCGCCGCCGACGGTGATCAGCCCGCTTTGTCCCTGCCCCGCCAGGCTGGCCCGGAGGACGTAGCGCTCCCCGGCGAGCAGTGGCAGGGGCTGGGCCAGGCGCAATTGGACCATCTGCTTCTGGCCGGCGGTCATTTCGGTCGTCTCGAGCAGGGCGACGCGCGCCAGCACCGACGCCGTGCCGATGTGCAAGTGGGCTTCGCTGAAGTCGTCCAGTTGGCCCTTCACGGAACCGAGGATGAGTAATTCCGCTTCGGCCATGGTCGCGGGCGTCAGGGCGTCGGCAGCGCAGAGGACCATGCCGCGCCGGGCTGCCAGGTGGTCAATCTCCGGCAGGTTGAGCGCCACGCACTCGCCCGCGCGGGCCTCGGGGGCGTCCTCGCCATAGACCTGCAGCCGCCGCACGTGCCCGGCCAGACCCGGCGGCCACAGCGTCAGCCTGTCGCCCGCGCGCACGCGCCCGCTGGTCGGGATGCCGGTGATCACGGTGCCCGGGCCGCGAATGGTAAACACGTCCTCGACCCAGACGCGGAAAGGGCCAGAGGTGGGGCGGTCTTCGCAGGACGCCACCACCTGGTTGAGCGCGTCGAAGAAGCCGTCGAAGCCTTCGCCGGTGAGGTTGGAGAGCGGGCAGAGCGGGGCGTTGGCCAGGAAAGTGCCGCCCAGCAGCCGCCGCAGGTCCTCGCTGACCGCCTGGCGCCGCGGCGGCTCGACCAGGTCGATCTTGGTCAGCGCCACCAGCCCATGGCGCAGCCCCATCAGCGTGAGAATGTGCAGGTGCTCGTGCGTCTGCGGCATGATGCCGTCGTCGGCGGCGACCACAAAGATGACGACGTCCACGCCGTGCGCGCCCGCCACCATGTTGCGGATGAAATCGACATGCCCGGGCACGTCCACCACGCCGACCACGCGCTCGTCCGCCAACCGGCAGGGGGCAAAGCCCAGGTCAATGGTCAGGCCCCGCTGTTGCTCTTCCGCCAGGGTATCGGTTTCGCAGCCGGTCAGCAGTTTGACCAGGGCCGTCTTGCCATGGTCCACGTGCCCAGCCGTGCCCAGCATGATGTTCTTGCGCGGGCCAGTCATGGTTGCCGCTCGTCCTTGACTTCGGCCAACCGGGCGCGGGCCAGCAAGACGGCCTGATTTACCAGCGGCTTGCTCGCCGCTCGCTTTGCTTTCATGGCTCTGCTGTGATTCGTCCCAGCGCGGCGGCTATGGCGGGCACTTGTTCATCCGTAATGGTCCGCAGGTCCAGCCGGACCAGGTCGGCTTCGATGCGGCCGAAGACGCAGGCCGCATCCAGGCGCAAACGGCGGGCCAGTTCGGCGGCGCTCAGGCCGGGGGCGGACACGGTGACCACCAGGCTGGGAATCGCTTCGGTCGGCAGCGAGCCGCTGCCCAGGTAGGCCACGCTCTCCTGGGTGCGAGCGGTGAGCTTTGGGGCGGTGGTGGCCAGGGCCTCGGTCAGCGCCCGGGCGCGGCGTTGGAGGGTCTCGGCCGGCGTGCAGATCATCCGGTAGGTCGGGTGCTCGCGGGGGAGCAGCTCGGGCTGGCGGAACAGGTGCAAGGTCCGCTCCAGCACCAGCAGGCAGGTCTTATCCACCCGCAGGGCCCGCATGAGCGGATGCTGGCGCAGCCGCTCGATCAGGTCTTTGCGGCCAACGATCACCCCCGCCTGGCTGGCGCCGATCAGCTTGTCGCCGCTGAACAGGACCACATCCGCCCCGGCGGCGATGGACTCGCGGACGGTCGGTTCGTGCGGCAGCCCGAACTGCTCCAGGTCGAGCAGCGCCCCGGCGCCCAAATCATCGATCAAGAGCAGATGCCGCCGCTGCGCCAGGGCGGCGAGCTCCGCCAGCGCCGGTTCGCTGGTGAAGCCCACGATGCGGTAATTGCTCGGATGCACCCGCAGGATGGCCGCCGTGTCCGCCGTCACCGCGTCGTTGTAATCCTTGAGGTGCGTGCGATTGGTCGTGCCCACCTCGACCAACCGCGCCTGGCTTTGGGCCATGACTTCCGGCAGGCGGAAGGAGCCGCCGATCTCGATAAGCTGGCCGCGCGAGACAATGACTTCCTTCTGACGGGCCAGCGCCGCCAGCACCAGCATGGTCGCGGCCGCGTTGTTGTTGACCACCGTGGCGGCTGGGGCGCCGGTCAGTTCGGTGAGGATATACTCGACCAGCGTATCGCGTTCGATGCGCTCGCCGCTTTCGCGGTCGATGGCCAGCGTGGTGTAGCCCTTTAACTCAGCCTGCAACGAGTCCAGCACGCGGGCGGGAAAGACGGCGCGGCCCAGGCCGGTATGGAGGATAATGCCGGTGGCGTTAATGGCCTCCCGCAGGCGCGGCGTGGTGGCCCGCGCCAGCAACTCGGCGGCGCGGGCGAGTAGGGCTTGGGCGCTGACCTGCTCCGGCCCGCAGCCGCCGCTCTCATCGGCCAGCACTTCCTGGCGCGCGCCGGCGGCGGCCCGGCGCAGGCAATCGGTCACCAGCCCCAGCGGCTGCGTCTTGAGCCAGCCCGCGACCGCCTCGGTTTTCAACAACTCCGTGATGGGCGGAATGCCTTTGAGCAGTTCCTGTTTCAGTTCTGGCGGCATAACCTTCCATTCTTCAAGCAAGATTTGGCCGGAATGTCCATGATATTCGGCCACGGAAACAAAAAGCGCGCAGCTCACATTTTCCCGACATCGGCCATGCTGGTGCTTGGAGCGCGGACATTCCTGTCCGCCTCGGTGTTGACAGGAATGTCCGCGCCCCGGGGAATTGTGAGCTGCGCCCAACCAGAAAACGTCCGGCGGCAGACGCCAAGGAGGTGGGTGGGGAACCCGCGGAAGAAACGTTCTGCCACCGGACAGTCTCGCTTATGCCAGCGCACGCGGCCGGAGGCAACAGGAAAAGCAACTACTCGGTTCTGTTCGCGGTTGTTTTTCACCGGCGGCCCGGCCAGTTTTTTGGTAAAAATGGCAAATGTGGCCAATGCAGCCGATGTGGCCAATGCGGCCAACCCAGCCAATGTAGCCAATCCAGCCAATGTGGCCAATGCAGTGTCCGGCTGGGCTGCGGCATTTCCTGCGCCGCCGCCCGCAAGGCAAAGCCGCCAACCTGCTCAACCGCCGGAAAGACTTTGACCGGCGAGGGATTTCTCCGTGCTCGGTGAATCAGCAGTGTCCTCGCGAGCACTGGCAGGTTCTGCTTGCGGTTGGTGCCGCCCGGGTCCACCCGGACAGCCATCGCCTCACCGTCCACCGCTGCAACACACCGCCCATAGTCTGAGGTCCTCAAGACCCTGGTGTTAGCCCCGCTTGGGGACGGCTAGGGACGAGCCGGGTTGATCTTATTCTCGCGTAGCTCCGCCCTCGTCAGGTGGATCGGCACCTTGCCCGCCCTGGCAGCATTCACGAAGTGCTTGTTTAGCCACAGGACCTCCGTGCGAACATGATCCTTGCCTGTCGTGTCGCGCGTATGTGTTTTGATGATTTTTCGTCTCCAGCCAGCCTTGGCTGGAAGCATCTTGCGGTAAAGAGGTGTGTCGTAACTGCTGAGCAGAATCATGCATCTCGCTTTGCAGCAGAGTTCGAGGAGTTCCTCGTGAAACTCGTGGTCGTTTGCTTCGATTACGTAATCCAGGTCGCGCTTTACGAGGTACGGCGGGTCGAGATAAACGAGCGTTGCTGGGCGGTCTGAGAACATGCCGAGGAGCTCGCGAGCATCGCGGTTCTCTACGCGCACGAGACGGAGTCGCTCCGCGACTTGGGCGAGCCGCTCCGGGAGGTTGTTCCAACGACTTACGCGCGCCTCCATGCCGGCACGCGTGAATGACGAGGAAAAGGAGAATCCGCAAGAATTGCCGATCGTGCCGTTGACCGTCATCATCGCCGCGACTAGGAATCGCCGCGCCCGTTCGAGCCGGCTGAGTCGAGGTTGGGCCAGGCGGGCGGTGAGAAACTCCTCGCGGGCATAAGGAGTGAGCGTAACCGCGCGGCATAACTCCTCGTGGTTGCGGCGGAGCTGGTCGAATAGGTTTACAATCTCGCCGTGTCTGTCGTTGATTACCTCGATGCGGGCAGGCTTTTTCGCGAAGGTGACTGCGGCGGAGCCGCAGAAGGCCTCAACCCATGCATTATGGGGCGGCAGCATGGCGACTATGCGGGACGCGAGCCGCTGCTTGGCTCCGTAATAGCCGAACGGCGGTTTAAGCCGACCGATTTTCTTCCAGTTCAATCCTGCAGGCGCGGTCACGTAGTCGCTGTCTTTGATCGTCGGCGGCATACAATCACGCTCTCGTCCCTGGACCACACGGTGGGGTTTTGATACACATTGACATAGGGATTCTCCACAATCTCTAGAGAGTTCAGGTCAAAGGCAGCTTGGCCGATGACCGGCACGAGATAGAGGAAGTAACTGGCACCTAAGAGACAGGCGGCTTCAACTTCCGAAGCGGTCCAGTAGAATTGGAAGGAGTCCGCCGGAACGGCCTTCACCTCAATGAAGCGGGGCGAGGCGAATGCGCCCTCCACGGTCAAGCTCTTGATATCGTAACACGCCGCAGGGAGCGTCGCGGAGATGTGCTGCACCTCCGCGGCCCAGGGTGAACCGAGTCGCTTTTTCTCGAAAGCAACGACCGCAAGTTCGGCGGCACGGCCGAGCCTGTGGCGACCTTCTTCTTGTTCGGCCAAGGTGGCATTGTCAGTTCGCCCCCTGACGTTCTTCGCCCAAAGGTAGAGCGGCTCAAAGCCCTTGCTGACGACGTATTGATCCGCGTCGGGCCGATAAAGAACAGCGCCGAGCTCCATGAGAAAGTTCCGCACTGAGCTTTCTTCCAGCCGGTGTTCGCCCAAGGGACGATAAACAACCTCGCCATCGCGAGGCCCGAACCGGCCCAAATACTCGCGCAAAATCTGCCGATGGGGGCCGGGGGAGTCAGTCAGCGCCTCGGCGAGAGCGCGGGGGGTTTCACCCGGCCGTGCGCGGCAGAGGCGGGAGATCGGTTCGGGCGCAGCTTGCAGGTCCCCGCTGGAACGCACGACCCAGCCCAGCTCCTCCAAGAAGGTCAGAGTTTCGTCAAAGTTCCTCGCACGCTCTTTGTAAAGGGCGGCAACGAAGGAGTGACTGCGCCAAGCCGTGCCTTGAAGGATCTCCATAAGGGTCAAGATCTGCTGAGGCGTGATAGCGGCCAGAACCGCAGCACATTTATTGGAAGAGCCGTTCATACGCCTGCAGTTCATCGTCGACCGAGAACATATTCAGACCGTAAATCGGGTACTCCAGGTCAATGATGGCGCTCATCGCTTCTGATTTCTTCCGCACGTTCGCGAGCACGTCCGCGTCTACAGTGTCAGCATACTGAAGAAAATAATAATGCGCGACCTTGTCCTCCGAGCCTCCCACGCGATGAATTCGGTCAAGCGATTGGAGATACTGTGCGCAATTGTAGGACAGGTCGTAATAAATGGCGTGCGCGCACGCCTTGTGCAAAGAGATGGATTCCGCGCATGCAGCAGGATTGACAACGAGAACGTCGATGCCGCTCTCCGCCCTCAAGAACGCGGCGATGATCTGCTCGCGCGTTTCTTCCTCTTGGGGCTTCATTTTTTCCGTTGGCGTTTCGCCGTAGATTAGCCGGAGGCCGTGCCCCTGCTTCTGCAAGTGCCTGCAAATGAGTTTCAGCGTTTGAACGAAATTCGACCAAACAAGCACCTTTTCCCCGTTCCCCCGGAGCTCCCCAACGATTTTGGTTAGAGCGGTGAGCTTGGCGGGCGACTCAAGCTGATCGTAGTGCTTGATGATGTCAGCGAGAGGCGGATTGTCGGCGAGAAGGTTCTCGTTATATTCGAGCACCGCGCTGCTGAGAAGCTTCGCGTAGGAAACGGTCTGGCGCAGGCGCATCATCCGACCTCGCCGCAGCCGGATCAGTAAGTCGATGTCGCGGAAATAGTCTTCCTTCGAAAGCGTGCGCAGCCGGTCGAGAATCGCATCGTAAACGAGCCGCTCGTACTTTGCCATTGGCACCATAATCGTCGGGTGAAGCTCCTGTGGCGCAAGGCCGAGGTCTTGCTTCCGGACGCGGTAGAAGAGCGGCCCGATGCTCCGATTGAGGAGACCGACCGCCTCGGGATCGCTTTTCCTCTGCGCGAAGTACTCGATCTGGATGCGGTCTCGGTGGCTTAACGGTGGGCAATGGGGCCACAAGGCATCGAATAGATTGAACGAGTCGGCGTAGGTGTGAGGGAACGGGGTTCCGGTCAGCACGCAACGACGCGTGGCGTGCTGAGCCACCTTCAACACTGCGGCAGCCCACGCACCGTCCAGTTGTTTGATGTAGTGCGCCTCGTCGATCACGAAGTAGAACCGTGCGCCGCTTTCGGCAAACAAGAGGCTGACGCGCTCCCAGTCACGCTGGAGGGTTTGGAATGAAGTAAGATAAAGATCACACAGGGAGCGCCGGCCAACCGTGTAAGCGGTGCGGCGGTCGGCGACGCCGCCGCCGGCGAGCAGCGCCACCGTTGGCTCCGTGCCGACAACCGCGCGATATTCAGCGCGCCACGGTGCAAAGCAGGAGGGCGGACCAACGACGAACAGGGCGTCAACCACGTTTCCTTTTTTCAGCCACTGAAAGACCGAGAGCACGACCGCGGTCTTGCCGCTACCTGGAACCGAAAAATTGGCACCGTTGCCTACGGCGAGCAGGTGAAGGGCGGCCTTGATTTGGTGGGGCTTAAGCTTGCGGGGAATGTGCTCGGCGACGAAGCGAAGAAAGTCCGCTACGGCGACCGCGGGGACAGCGCCATCTTTGAACGCGCGCCCGGCCGCAATCGCGGCTTGGAGCTCGTCCCTCATCCGACCGAGTTCAGCTTGGCTGGCTGCGACTTCTTCTGCGACCACGTGCGGAATGTGGTATTTCTTGAAATAGCCGAGAAGCTTGTCGAGCGTAGTGTGCAGGTCGAGCGGACTCGCGACGAACCGCCGCGATGGGGCGTCAGCTTTGAAGCCCCAATAGACAAGCTGGCTGTAGTGTTTACCGGCGACGACTCCCGCATCATCCTCGACAAGCAGACGATCTCCGTCAAGCCTGATGCGTGTAGTCACTTCTTGTTGGCGAGCGACTCGCATTGCTTCTTGTAGTGGTAAATCTCGTTTTCGATGTCGCGCGCACGCTTCTGGATGTCAGACGCGAGCTGCCGCGCCTTGGCGAAATCAGATACCGAGATGGAAGGCACCTTCATACGCTCGTGCGTCAACTTGCGGTAGGCGGCATCGAGGAGCGTGATTGGTGTCTCCTTCTCCTGGTTTGACTCCTGGTAATCCAAGGCCCTTTTCAGGCGGTGAATGACATCCTGCTGGTAACGCTCCACCCATTTGCGGTCGTTCTGTTCGGCGGACAACGGGTTACCCTTATCGTCGAATCGCTCCTTGCTGGGCAACACCGCATCAACCTCCTCGCTGATTTTCAACAGCTCCTTTCGACTCTCCTTGACCGCGCAGAGCTTTGGGAACTGCCGCATGATCATGTGAAGTTTTGGCAGGCCCTTAAAGTGGCGGAGCCGGATCAGCTTGAACGCCGCATCCTCGAGCCCACCGATATCTTCTTCATCCACACCGCTGGTCAGGAGCCAATTTGGATTTTTGAAGCAACGTTGGTAGGTGTAACTGCTGTAGTCGGTAAAGGCCTGCCAACGGCCTTCTGGGTCGGCCCGACCGGCAGACACTGTGGAGTATAACCCGTCGCGTCCAAAAAGCTGCAGGTAACCGTCCACGCGCTCCAGCGGCAGGAGATAGTCCTTTTCGACATCGCGGACCGCCTGGTCGATTTCCTTCTCGGAACCGCGGACATAGCGCGGGTCGTCGCGGAGCTGTTCCTCCAAGGTGAATCCCAGCTCCATCTTACGTTTGATCGAAAGAGCACGGTCGAAGCCGTAGTATTCCGATTTGCCTTCGCTCTGGAGTTGGTAGCGATTCTCCAGCTGCTCGATCTCCCGCAAAGCCGGGGGACCGCCGGGGTCGCCGGGACCGGGCAGGATCACGACTTTCATGAATTCAAACTCCGGCCGGCCGCGATCTTTCTTGCCAAGTTTCTCCATCACCATCTTGCGGCGGTTCCCGTTGATGATGAATCCGTCGCAGGTGACGATCGCCGGCTCGTTTTGGCCGGAGTGAGCGATGGACTTCGTCAAGATCTCGGTCTTCTCGGGATCCTTTTCCTCCAGAAATCCCTCTAAAATGGTCTGGGCCTCGGTCGTTTTCTCATCCAGAGGGCCGCAACTTTTCTGGTAATCGAGCACGTCGGAGGCGATGCGGCCGTTATCCTTTCGGTACCGCAACAGGCCGATGGGGACCTGCTCAATGGGGCGCTCGACACCGTCCTTCTTCTCATTGCGGAAGTTGATAACCGTGTGCGCGGGCTTCGCGCCGCTCGTTTTCTTCTGCCGGATGAGCTTGGCGAAATCCTCGACGATTTCTCGTTTGGCGTCAGTAGTGATAGCAGGCATACGGTATCCCTTGGTTGGCCCTGGAGCGGGGCGATCTCTCCATCGGCTCGGGGGTGGCCATTTGGCCCACGAGGTCGGCTGCGATGATGACTTTGCGACCCCGCCCTTCGCGCTCTTCCGCCACCACGTCGCCCGGCAAAACCAGGTCGCCGTAGATGCGCTTGAGCCGCGCGGCAAAGTCGGGGCGTTTCTTGGTTTTGGCCGGCTTGGGGCGGGGCGGAGGAGACAGGATCGCGATGATCTTGCCGCGCTTGCTGATTTCCACCGGCTCGCCTTGTTCCACCCAGGCGAAGACGCCGCCGAAGTCGTGCCGCAGTTTTTTCAAGGTCGCCGTCCTCATGTAAAACAAGGATGTTCAACCGTTCGGGAAAGTCAACGCTTGAGTGCAGCAATCTGCCGCGTGCTACTTGGGCGAGCGCCGCCAGCGTAGTTGAGGGAAAGCGGGGCGATTTTCCTCACGGTTCGTGAGGCGCGGCCGCCGCGGTCCCTCAATTATCTTGAAAGCCTTTTCTGTCCTTGCCGTGGCTGTCCAGGCCACCTTTCCCGATGCCTCCAAAGCAAGAGAATTGGTAGCAAATAAAGCAGGCCAGAGAACCACGGCGGCGCAGGAAATGCCGCAACCTGGCGGAGCACTGCATTGGCCACATTGGCTGCATTGGCCACATTGGCCATTTTTGCCAAAAAACTGGCCAGCCGGCGGTTCAGGGGTAGCCAAAACATACGAATTGATCCAGTATCGGAACGTATGAAAAAGCCCTCTCTCGACTTTCCCGGAATCGTCGGCCGGGCCATGGACTGCTTTGGACTCAAAGGCGCACGGGCGGCGAAGGTTTGCGGCAGCGAGGCGCCAATCCTTCTCCGGTCCATTCTCCTCGGCGCGACCGCGCCGCTGCCAGAGAATCTTCGCCGCCCGCGAGCACTCCAGGCTAGAGCACCGCGGCTGGGGAAGGCCCTGGGAGCGGTGTGGAGCTCGCCAATGGGCAGGGACCTTGGTTGCGGCCTCGCCGCGCTGATGGCCTTGCTCCCGGGTCCGACAGCCCAAGGCGGTGAATGGCGCGTCGGCGCGGCCCAGGTGGAGATCACGCCGCCGCCGGGCGTGCCCATGGCCGGGTACTACCACGAGCGCAGCGCGGAGGGCGTGCTCGACCCGCTTTACAGCAAGGCGCTGGTGATCGAGTGCGAAGGCCGGCGCGCCGCTTTGGTGGCGCTCGATCTCATCGGCGTCACGCGTGCGATTACCGACCAGGCGCGCGGGGCCATCGAAAAGAGCGCCGGCCTCCCGGGCGACCACGTGATGATCAGCGCCACCCATGCGCACACCGGGCCCCTGCTGGCGGACCAGGGCCGGCACAGCGCCGACCTGGGAGGCGCCAAGCCGATCGCGGTGGATTACACCCGGGCCCTGCCTGGCCGCATTGCCGAGAGCGTGCGGTTGGCAAACGAGCGCCTCCAGCCGGCCCGCCTGAATACCGCCAAGGGGCGCTGCGAGAACCTCGCCTTCAATCGCCGCTACTTCATGCGCGACGGCACCGTGGGCTGGAACCCGGGCAAGCTCAACCCCAACATCATCATGGCCGCGGGCCCCACGGACCCCGAGGTGGGCGTCCTTTATTGCGAGCAGCCGGGGGCCGCGGGCCCGCTCGACGCGATTGCCACTTACGTGAATTTTGCCATGCACCCCGATACGACCGGCGGCAGCAAGATCAGCGCCGATTGGCCGGGCGCGCTGGGCCGCGTGCTGGCCGGCTACCACGGCGCCAACCACTTGACCCTCGTAGCCAACGGCACGTGCGGGAATATCAACCATGTTGATTTCTCGTGGTCCTGGCCCAGCAGCGGCCCTTTCGAGCAGAATCGCATCGCCGCCATCCTCGGGGCGGCGGTATTCCAGGCCTACAAGGATATGAAGCCGTTGACCGCCGGCCCTCTAAGGGCAGCCTCTGAGTCGGTGGAACTGGCCTTGCCGGAGATCAGCCCCGAGCAAGTCGAGGCGGCGCAGCAGGCGGTCGCGGCGGCCCGGGACGATCGCGGCGGGAACTTCCTGAAGCTGGTGCGGGCCTATCGCGTCCTGGATGTGGCGGCGCGCCAGGGCAAGCCGCACCAGGTCGAAGTCCAGGTCATTGCGCTGGGCCGCCGCCTGGCCTGGGTGGGCCTGCCCGGGGAGGTGTTTGTCGAGTTGGGGCTGGCGATCAAGAAACTGTCTCCCTTCGAGCAGACGTTCGTCGTCGAACTGGCCAACGAGAACATCGGTTACATTCCCGACCGGCGCAGTTACGCGGAAGGCAATTACGAGCCTGAGAGCGCAAGGTGCGCCGCCGGTTCGGGGGAGAAATTGGTCGAGGCGGCCCTCAGGCTATTGAATTCGCTGCCGCCACGGTAATTCGGCTTCGTCACCGTGCGAATGCCCAACCGCCACTCAGGAGGCAATGTCGGGGAACATGATTGCTGCGGGCTTGCGCTGTTCGGTGCGTTCCTTGGCCACGGTTACTCGGGGACCAGCGCTTGGGTTCAGTGGGGGGCGTCCAGTTCGGCGAAGGAAGGCACTCGCCACAGGTAGCAATGGGCGTCATCTGACCCACACAGCAGCGCAGCGCCGTCCGGCGAGAATTTTATCCAGTAAAACAAGCCGCCCGGCGCGTCCAGGGTGAGCAACTCCCGCCGGGTCCTGAAATCCCACAGGCGCGCGGCGGAACCCCCGCTGAGCGCCGTCGCCAGCCGCCTGCCATCCGGCGAGAAGGCCACGGCGTGAAGACCAAGGAAATGGCCCTTCCAGTAGGCAGTGCGGCGGCGCGTCCTCGTGTCCCAAAGCGCCACCGTGCCGTCGTCGCTGGTGGAGGCCAAAACGCTCCCGTCGGGGGAAAAACCCAGGCCAACGACCCAATGGCGATGACACGGGGTTTCATCGAGTCGCTGGCCTCGGGCAGCATCCCACCACGCGAGGCGGCCCTCAGCTAAGCCCAGGACCAGCAACCGCCCGTCAGGAGACAAGGCTGCGCTACGGGCGGCGTTTCTCTCCGCAAAGGAAGCGCGCTTGGCCCAGGTCTTCGCATCCCAAATGGTGACCAGCCCCGGGGCATTCCACGGGCTCCACGCTACAAGGGAGTTCTCCTGTTTCGAGAACAGCAGGCCGGAGGCCGGGCGCGCGTGTCCGCCGAGACTGGTGACCAGGTTGGCCGACTGCAGAGACCAGATGCGGACCAGGCCCTCGCGGGTTGCGCAGGCCAGAAGGCCGCGTCCAGGCGCCGTGGCCAGGGCGGCGTTATTGGTGCCAAGGGCAGGGATCACCGAAAGCTGTTGCGGGTCGCCGGGACGCCAGAGGGCGACGGCGCCTTGCTGGTCGAGAACCGCGACGGAGGGTCCGCTGGCAGCGTAACCAGGGCGCCGGAGCCGTCCGGGGAGGTCCAACCGGAGGGCGCGCGGTCGCACCTTGTCAATGTCCCAGCGGGCGAGAGTTCCGTCTTTGCAGCCGGTGATCAGGTTGGTCCGACGCTCATCAAAGGCGAGGCTCCAAACTTCATCCAAGTGGCCGCGGAGCTTCAGAATCAGACGGCGCGCGCTCACATCCCAGACGCCGATCGTCTGATCGGCACTGCCCGACAGCAGCCGGCTGCCGTCACCGGAGAATTGGAGAACGCAAATCCAATTGCGGTGTCCCGCCAGCGAGCCGGCTGGTTGGCCGGTGGCTGGATTCCAAAGCCGGATGTCCTCTGCGGAGAAGCCGCTGCCGGAGGCCAGCAGCTTGCCATCCGGCGAATAGGCCAGACTCATGATCTCCTGCTGGTGTGCCGGGATGTCCACCAGGACGCGGTCGGCAGCCCAGTCCAATATGCGGATTCGGCCAGAAGCGTCGCCCACGGCCAGGTGGCCTCCATCCGGGGAAAAGGAGATCGGTCCCCCGTGTTCCTCACCCTGGAAATGAAAATCAAGGTAACGCCTCACGGTTTGGCGGGTTTCCAGGTCCCACACACAGACGCCGCTCTCCGGATGGGAAGAGGCCAGGTATCGCCCGTCCGGCGAAAAGCTTAGGCGGTTGGCATAGTTGGTGTGAGCCAGCTCTCCGACGACGCGCGGCGGGTCGAGCTGCCAAAGCCGGATGCCGCCGCGCGGCGCCGAGGCGGCCAGGAGTCTGCCAGTGGGCGAGAAGGCAACCGCCGCAAAGGCTACGTTTGTTTCGAGTGTGGCCGTACGGGCCAGTGAGGCCGGGTCCCACAGCTCCACCGTTCCGCCGTACCGGCCGACCGCCAGTGTCCGCCCGTCTGGGGACAACGCCGTACGAAACACCGAGTCGTTGGAAGAGGCATTTGTCGCTGCATACTCGCTGTTCGACTCCGCCGCAAGAAATCGCCATTCGAAACCGCGCAGGTGTTCCCGACCGGAGCCGGGCCGGTAACGAGCGAGCAGCGTTCGCGCCTTGCCCAGGTCGTAGGCGAGCAGGGCCTGCTGCGCCTCGTTCATATCCGCGGCGTAGGCGTTGGCTTCAGCCAGGTTACGCGCCTGCTGCGTCCGCCAAAACCCATAGCCGAGCGCCGTCGCCAGTACCAGGAGAGCTGCGGCGGCCGCGCTGCTGATGACAGCCACTCGATGTCGCTGCGCCGCCCGACGCGCCAGCATCAGGCCCTCTTGGCGGCGGCGCTGCCGAGCGGGAAGGCTGCGAAGGTTGTCCGCCAGTTGGCCGGCCCCGGCAAATCGCTCCGCCGGATTACCGGCAAAACAGCGCTTCAAATCCTCGCGCAGCAACGGGTCTGAGACGTCGTCCGCCCAGTCGGTCGTGACCGGCCTGGTAAAGTCGGCGACCAGCAATTGATAGAGCACCACCCCGAGCGAATAGATATCCGAGCGAATCGAGGCAGGTTTGCCGGCCAGCAACTCCGGCGCCATGTAAAGTTGCGTCCCAGTCTTCGACGAGGACGAGTCGGCCAGAATGGTCTGCGTGAAGCCGGCGCGCGTCACCCCGGCCAAATATTCCTCCGAGATGACCTGGCCGATCCCGAAATCCGTAAGCTTCGCCTCGAGCGACCTCGGACCTCGGGCCTCGGGCTTGGGACTTCCCACCAGGATGTTGGCCGGTTTCACATCCCGGTGAATCACCCCCGCATCATGCGCCGCCTGGAGGGCATCGGCGATCTGCGCCACAATCTCGAGCCTCGTATCCAGCGGCGGCTTGTCGGCACCCCCTTGGCCTTGGCACCAGGCCTGCAAGTCCTGCCCCGGCGCGTAGTCCATCTCCACGTAGTAGGGCGGCTGGTCAAAATAGACCTCCAACAAACGCACGATGTTCGGATGATCGCCCATCCGCTCCTTGAGCAACCGAAACAGCGTCATCTCCCGCTTGAGCGAACGCACCCGGTCGGCCCTGAAGCAGAACTTAAAGACCCTCCGTTCAGTCTTGAGCGTTTGATGCCGCCCCAGCCAGACCTCCCCAAAGCCCCCCTCGCCCAGCTTTTGTTCCAATACCCATTTGGTATTGGGCACCGACCCGCCGATGGCCGGCCGCCAGCCCAGGACCGTTTCCGTTTCGTCCGGCAGATGCCGCGCCTTCTCGGAGGTGGTGGGCGGGGACAATGGCCCCGCGTCCGCGGCGCGCACCTCGCAAATCTCGACCGGCTCGCCCACGCCCTTGAGCTCGAACCGCCCGTGGTTCAGCCAGGTCAACGGACCCGCCCCCTCAATCTCCTCCCCTTTGAGCGACTGGCGCGCGTTGTCGAACACCGGCCGCGTCAGGAGAATCTGGGCCGGCTGCGCCAGGGACATGACCCGGGCGCAGGTGTCCACCTGCATGCCGTGCACGTTGCGCTGGCCCGGCCCGGTCTCCTCGATCACCACCTCGCCCAGGTGCAGGCCGAAGCGGTCCTGCACCGGCGCGGCGCGGCCCTGGTTGAACTGGCGCAGCCGCCCTTGCAGCGCCAGCGCGCACTTCACCGCCTCCGACGGCATGGGGAAGAGGACCAGGAAGGAATCCCCGGCCAGCAGCACCTCCTCGGCGCCGGCGAACTGGCTGAGCGTTTGCCGCACGAGCCGGTGATGCTCCTGGAGCAATTCGACCCCCGCGCGGTCGCCCAACTGCTGCTTGAGCGCGGTGGAGCCGACCACGTCCGTGAACAGCAACGTGAGTAATCCGCCGCGGTGCGGGGACGGTGAAGCATGCCGCCCCTCGCGCGGTTGCGCATCAGATTCCGCCGCCATCACCGGTAAAGTAGCCCCGGCGCCCTGGAGCGGAAAAGCTAAAACGCAACCCGGCCAGGGGCAAGGGCGCATCCTGACACTGCCCCCGAGCGCGGGCGGGAGCCCTCAGAAGCGAACGGCGAACAGCGAACAGCGAACGGCCCTTGCCCTCTCCCATGCGCTCGGAGGGGAGGGGGTGATCCGCTTTTCCGCTTTACGGGGGGCGGTCCCGACGTGTCGGGACGCCGCCAAGCGGCGGTCTAGCAAGCAGCAGGGAGGTGGAGCAGCCACAATGGGGCATTGGGCGCCAGTTCGGCAGGGCACACAGACGGGCAGGGACTTTCCCGGACGGGCACGGACGGCCTCTCCCGGGCCTTGCGCTGGGCTGGTGTGAGTGAGGCCTTTGGTCCCGCCAGGGCGGGATAGCTTTCCCAGTTACCCGCAGAGCACGCAGAATACGCAGAAAGAGGGTACGAATGGGGCTCTTGATCCCACCAAGGCGGGACGCGTCTCCCAGGGCCTTGGCCTGGGGTTTGTCAGGCAACCCCGACGTGTCGGGATTGGCGTTGGGTCGGGGCGAGCTGGGCGCGGGCAGGGTGGAATTGGTCGTCCCGCTCCGGGCGGGATGGGGACGCGGGCGCGGGATGTTCTGGTCCCGCAGGGCGGGACCGGTGTGAGTTGGGTGTGGTCGCCTCCGGGGAAGAGCGGCTACGGGGAGTTGTTACGCCGCTCGTGCGGTTAATCAAAGTCAAGCCTGATTGGCGGTTGTGGGCGGAGAGTGGGATTAAGATTAGGGGATTGGGATTAGGATTAAGATTAGGATTAGGATTAAGATTAGGATTGGGATTCGGGTTAGGGGGGAGCACGGAAAAAGGTGAGAGGCGCCCCGGGGACCGGGCGGGGCAGATTTTGTTCGCCTGACGGGGCGGGTTTGGGCATACTGGGCGGTGGATGAAATCAATGACCGGCTACGGGCGCGGCGAAAGCTCCCAGGACGGCTTGAAGGTGACGGTGGAATTGAGTTCGGTGAACCGGAAGCAGACGGAGATTTCCGTGAACCTGCCGCGCGAGATGGAGTTGCTGGAGGCGCAAATTCGCGACCTGCTCAACAACTGCATCGCGCGGGGCCGGCTCACGGTGCGGGTCTGGCTGCACGCGGGCGCCAGCAAGCTGTCGGCGCGGATGCATTTGAATGTGCCGCTGGCCAAGGCCTACGCGCGGGAATTGACCCGCCTCTCCAGGCAGCTCAAGCTGCCCGGGCCGGTCACGCTCGACCACCTGGCGCACGCGCCAGGGGTTTTTCAAACCGATGAACAACTGGCCGTGGAACAGGATTTGTGGCCGGCGGTGGGCAAGGCCCTGAAGAAGGCGGTCCGGCAGATGCTGCAGATGCGCCAGCGGGAAGGGGCGGCCCTCGGGCGGGACCTGGCGCACCGCATCGCGAGCATGCGCCAATCGGCCACCCGCATTCACCAGCACGCCCCCAAGGTCGCCGAGCGCTACCGCTCCCAGTTGGTCCAACGCATCCGGAGCGCCGGGCTGGAAGTGCCCGGCCTGGACGAGGATCGCCTGCTCAAGGAGGTGGTTTATTTCGCCGAGCGTTCCGACATCTCGGAAGAACTGACGCGGCTGCAAAGCCATTTCCAGCAACTGGCCGACTGCCAGAAATCCAAAGAGCCGGTCGGCCGCATGTTGGACTTTCTGGCCCAGGAAATGAACCGGGAGGTCAACACCATCGGCGCCAAGGCCAACGACAGCCTGATCTCGCGCGAGGTGGTGACGCTCAAGGCGGAGTTGGAAAGGTTCCGGGAACAGGCCCAGAATGTGGAATGATGAGTGCCCAGACTGCGCCACCGAAAAGGGAAAGCCCGGCCCAAGCGCCGCCGCCGGCCAGCCCGCTGCTGGTGGTGATTTCCGCCCCCTCGGGCGGGGGCAAGACGACCCTCTGCCAGCAGTTGCTCGCCGCCCGGCCGCAGATGGCGCGCGCGATCACCTGCACCACGCGCTCGCCGCGCCCCGGCGAGCAGGACGGGGTGGATTACTATTTCCTGGACGCGGCGTCGTTTCTCCGGCGCCGGCAGGCGGGCAATTTCCTGGAACACGCGATCGTTTATGGCGACAGCTACGGCACCCTGGAGTCGGAAGTGCTCGGCAAACTGCGGCAGGGCAAAGACGTCCTGCTCAACGTGGACGTGCAGGGCGCCGCGACCATCGGGGCCCGCGCGCGGCAGGACCCGGAATTGGGACGGGCGCTGGTCTCGGTTTTCCTGACGCCGCCCTCGCTGGCCGTCCTGGAAGAACGGCTCCGCAAACGCGGCACGGATGCCTGGCCGGTCATTCAAAAGCGCTTGAGCCAGGCGCGTCAGGAGATCGCCCAGTGCAAGCATTTTGACTACCTGCTCCTGAGCGCGAGCGCCAGCGAGGACCTGCGCCGGATGCTGGCGATTGTCGAAGCCGAGAAGCTGCGCTCCGCCCGGCAGGCGGCGCCCGAACTGTGACTGGCGTTGAAAAGATGCAATGTTACAATGTTGCCTGGCGGCAAAGGTTGCCTGGGTTGGAAGGGTTGCGCAGGGGTTCCGGAGTTCTGTAACCAGGCAGCCTTTGAGACCTTTGTAACTTTTGTAACCTTGTAACCTTGTAACGCTGTAACTCCTATCGTGCGATGAGCAAGAATGTGGTCTTGGGCGTGACCGGTTCGATTGCGGCCCACAAGGCGGTCGATTTGGCCAGTCAACTGGCCAAGCAAGGGTGCGCGGTGCGGGTGGTGATGACGGCCGAGGCGTTGCGGTTTGTTACAGCCGTGCCGTTCAAAACGCTGTCGCGCCATCCGGTGGTGACGGACCTCTATGACGAGGCGGCAGGCTGGGAGCCGGCGCATATCAAACTGGCCGACGAAGCGGACCTGCTGCTCATCGCGCCGGCGACGGCCCAGACCATTGCCAAGCTGGCGCACGGCCTGGCCGACGACGCCCTGAGTTGCGTAGCCCTGGCGCTCAATCCGCAGGCCCGCATCCTGGTGGCGCCGGCGATGAACGGCAGGATGTGGCTGCACGGGGCGACCCAACAAAACGTGGCGACGCTCAAGTCGCGCGGGGTGGAATTCATCGGCCCGGAAGCGGGCTTGCTCGCCTGCGGTTACGAAGGGGTGGGCCGGCTGTGGCCGGTGGAGCAAGTGGCCGCCCGCGCGCTGGCCTTGCTGCCCTAGGACGGAGGCCTGGTGTGTCCCGTCGGGGCGTCCGGCCCGCCGTCCGGGACGGGTGTTTATGAAGCATGATCTGTGGCGTTGGCTGAGCGAAGGCCGCCCGGGCGGCGTGGCCCGGGCCTGCGCGCGTCTCTGTCGCCAGGGCGTGGCCTTGCTGGAGATCCCGACCCCCGAGGCCGAGCAGCTCCTGCGCCGCGTCACCATCATGGAGCGCTACATCGTCCTGCCGGTCAAAGCCGCCTGCATTGTGATGCTCCTTTTTCCGTTTTTCCACGACTGGATCCAGCAGGCCATGCGAGACATGCACGTCGACGTCCAGGAGTGGACGCGGTATTTTCTCTGGTACTACATCCCCGCCAATGTCGTGATCGCCTGGGTGTTGCTGGCCCTGCGGCGGCTGCCGCTGGGCCTGGTGCAGTGGGTGGTCTTCGTCTCGGGCTTGCTGGATATCATCCTGCTTTCGGCGCTGACGGTGTTCACCACCGGCTACCAGAGCTTTTCGTATTGGCTGTTCCTGGCGCTGGTCGTGCGCAGCGCGGTGAGTGTGCCGCGCGCGACTTCGCAACTGGCCCTGCATTTCACGATTATCGCCTGTTACGTGATCGTCGGAGTGATTCAGGTCGACGTGGTGAGCAGCTTGGCGGAAGAGGCCCGGGGCAAGGAGAATGAGGTCCGGGCCGAGGCCTATTGGAGATCGCGGCGCCACGCGACGACCAACACGGCGCCGGCGGCCCTCAGGCCGTCCGTATCTGCCGGGGAAGCGGTCTGGCCGCCCCAGGGAAATCGCCCCCGGGCCGCCTCGCCGGCGGCGCGGCCCCCCGCCAGTTCCGCCTTGGCGGCCAATGCGAGGGACAGCGCCCAGGCCAGCCGCTCGACGGCCACCGCGCTCGAGAGTGCGGCCGAGCCGCTGCTGGCGCGGCCAGGACGTTTTGCGGGTTTTTCCGGCGATTCCGGTTCGCTGGAGGGTCCGGCCGAGCCGCTGCTGGCGCGGCTGACGCTGCTGCTCTTGATGTCGGTCTGTTCCTACGGCCTGCAGGTCTTGCTGGAGCGGCAGCGCAAGGCGGAGGAGGAGGCCCGCGAGTTCGCCCTGCGGGAGGGGCAGTTGCACGCCGCGGGGCGATTGGCCGCCGAGTTTGCGCACCAAATCAAGAACCCGCTGGCTGTCATCAACAATGCGGCCTATTCCCTCCAGCGCGCCCTCAAACAAGGCCGTTCCGTCGGCGCCGAGCAGGTCCAAATCATCCAGGAGGAAGTCGAGCGTTCGGACCGCATCATCACGGAAATCATGGGCTACGCCCAGTTGAGCGAAGGCCGGGTGGAAAAGGTGAGTGTCATTGAAGAGCTGGAGCACGCGATCGAGCGGGTCTTTCCCCCCGCGGCCGGCTATCCCGTCCAAATCCACCGGGAGTATGGGCCGGAGTTTCCGCCCCTGCTGATGCTGCGCCGCCATGTCTCGGAGACCTTCATCAACCTGCTGCAGAACGCCCGCGAGGCGCTGGACGGCCAGGGCGGCCACGTCTTTGTCAGGGCGCTGTGCCACAGCGACTATTCGATCGAGGTCTCCATCGGCGACAACGGCCCAGGCATTCCGGCGGACAAGCGCGAGCAGATCTTCGAGGCCTACTATACCACCAAAGCAAAGGGCACCGGCCTGGGCCTGGCGACCGTCAGGCACAATGTCGAACTCTATGGCGGCACCGTGCGCGTCGAATCTGAGCTTGGAAAGGGCGCCCGGTTTATCTTAATATTCCCGGCCAGGACTTTGATGAAGTTGGCACAGCAGACGTGAAGACGGGTCGAGAAAACAACGGCGTGCGGGCGTGGGGGAGTGTTGGGGTGCGGGTTTTCCCGTTCACTCCCTTGGCCCTTCACTGCCTGGGCTGCCCCCCATGAGCGTTGCCCTGCCACCGGTGCTCGTCGTCGATGACGAGAAGAACATGCGCCTGTCGCTCAAGACGCTGCTGGCGGATGAGGGCTACGCCGTGCGCGCGGTCGAATCGGCCGAGGGGGCCTTGAACCTGCTGGAGCGCGAGGAGTTTTTCATGGTCATCACGGATGCGCGGCTGGGAGGCATGAGCGGCTACGAGTTTCTGGCCAAGGCGCGGGGGCAGTGGCCGGAGCTGCCGGTGCTGATGCTCACCGCCTACGCCACCTCCCGGCTGGCGGTGGAGGCCATCAAGGCGGGGGCGATCGACTACTTGGGCAAGCCGTTTGAGCCCGAGGAACTGCTGCACGCGGTGGACCGTTGCGCCGAGCGTTACCGGCTCTTGCAGGAGAACGCCCGGCTGCGGGCGCGCGCCAGCGAGACTTACCGCCTGGAGCAGATCGTGGGCGAATGCCCCAGGATGCGCCAACTGCGCCAGCTCATTCAGACCGTGGCCCCCACCGCGGCGCGGGTGTTGATCCTCGGCGAGAGCGGCACGGGCAAGGAACTGGTGGCGGGCGCCCTGCACAGCCTGAGCCACCGCCGCAAGGCCAACTACGTGCGCATCAATTGCGCCGCCATCCCCGAAACGCTCCTGGAAAGCGAACTCTTCGGGCACGAGAAAGGGGCCTTCACCGGCGCGCTCAAACAAAAGCCCGGCCGCGTCGAAGAGGCCGACGGCGGGACGATCTTCCTGGATGAGATTGCGGACATGAGCCGCCCGCTGCAGGCCAAGCTGCTCCGGTTCCTGGAGGACGGCACCTTCAGGCGCGTGGGCGGCACCCAGGAATTGCGGGTCAATGTCCGGCTCCTGGCCGCGACCAATAGCGACATCATCGCCGCCATCAGGGCCGGCCAGTTCCGCGAGGACCTGTTTCATCGCCTCAACGTCGTCCAATTGCGCCTGCCGCCCTTGCGGGAGCGGGGCGAGGACGTGGCCCTGCTGGCGGACTATTTCCTGAAGAATTTCGCCGTCTCGATGAACAAAAACACCCGGAGCCTCTCCCGCGCCGCCCGGCAAAAACTGCTCTCCCACCACTGGCCGGGCAATGTGCGCGAACTGCGCAACGTGATCGAGCGGGCGCTGATCCTGGAAACCACCGGCGAAATCCAGCCCACCAGCCTGCCGGATTTCCAAGTCGAGGCCCGCCTCCACAAGACCGCCGCCGCCGCCGCCCAGCCCGCCGCCGGGCAGTCGCTGGACGAGATCACTACCAACTTCGAGCGGGAGCTGATTGCCAGCATCCTGGAGCACAATCATTTCAACCTGGCCAAGACGGCCGAGCAATTGAAAATCAGCCGCCATGCCTTACGCTATCGCATGCAGCGGTTGAACGTTTCCGCCGGGACTGAGGCGGACGAAGAACCGCTCGCCCCAATCGGCAAAGACACTCTGCCATGAATAAAATTCTGGTTTGGCTCGCTGCGGCCGACCCTGAGGAGATCCTGGCGGCCAGCCGCAAGAGCTGGCTGGCGCATTCCCAGCACGAATTCTTCGCGATCTTCGGCGCCTTGAGCCTGATCATCCTCTTGGTCCTATACTGGGCGATTGCTATCCGCAAACCCCGCCGGCGCCATCACCGCCATCATCATCACCGCCACCATTCGCACCACTGGGGCATGAATCCGGACGCGCCGCTCGAGGAGGAAGACGAGGCGGAGGAGAAGGGCGGTCACCAGCGGCACCGGCGGCGGCGGCGCGAGCACCGGCCCCGCAACCCAACCCTCGCTGAGACCGGCGGCCTGCCCCCCATCCGCACCGAAAAGCCGCCCGGCCCTTCCCCGCCTTAGCCCGATGCAAGAGAGTCGGACGATCACGCGGCAGAGCGCCTCAAATCTGGCGCTGGCTTTCGTGCTCCTGCCCAAAGCCAAACGCGACAGCATGTCCGCTCTCTATGCCTTCTGCCGCGCGGTGGATGACATTGCCGACAACGAAGCCCTCCCGGTCGAGGAGCGCCGCGAACGGCTGACCGCCTGGCGGGCCGACGTGCGCCGCGCCTGCGGGAAGGAAACGCCGCAATTCCCCATCAACCGCGAACTGCAGCCGGTCATCCGCCACTACCACCTGCCCCCGGAGCACTTTGAGGAATTGCTGCGAGGCGTGGAGATGGACCTCGACATCAAGCGCTACCCGACCGGCGAGGAATTGGAGCGCTACTGCTACCGGGTGGCCTCGGTGGTGGGCCTGCTGAGCATTGAAGTGTTTGGCTACCAGGACCCGGCCTGCCGCGATTACGCCGTGTGCCTGGGCAAAGCCCTCCAACTGACCAATATCCTCCGCGACGTCCGGGCCGACGCCCAGCGCGGCCGGATCTATTTGCCGCTCGCCGAACTGGCCCGCTGCCGGGTCGCGCCCGAGGAAATCCTGCGGGGCGAATATTCCGAGCGCTTTTTCGAACTGGCCCATGGCGGCGCCCAGCGCGCCCGCCACTTTTATCGGCTGGCGCGCGAGACCTTGCCGGCCGTCGACCGCCGCTCGATGGTGGCCGCCGAATTGATGGGCTCGGTCTATTGGCGGCTGTTGCGCAAGCTGGAACACCAGCGGTTCAACGTCTTCGGCCCCAAACCAACCCGCTTGAACAAAGGCCAGAAGCTCCTCCTCCTGCTGCGCACCTGGTGCCGCCTGGTCTCCGGCGCCGTGGCCCCCAATTATGGCGCCTAACGGAAGGGGGGTGAGACTGCCCCGGTTTGCAGCCGCGCCTTGCGCCCATGCGCCGGCGCTGAGGTTCAGGCAGGGCCGCCACCTCCGAAACCGGACGCGCCTGGGGACTTTGAACCGCGGAGCGCTGGGAGGGCTGGCCTGCTGCCGGCGCTCCCGGTGGTCCAGGCAAAGGAGTGGCGGAGGGACGGCGCAATAGGCTGGGCCTCGGGCCTGCCGGTCCGCTCGCTATGACTAGCCCCGTTGCGCCGCGCCGCCTGATTGTGAACGCCGACGACTTCGGCCGCACCGGGGGCATCAACCAGGCGGTCATCCGCGCCCACCGCGAAGGCATTTTGACCAGCGCCAGCCTGATGGTGAACGAACCGGCGGCGGACGAAGCGGTGGCGCTGGCGCGGGGAAACCCGCGGCTGGGCGTGGGGCTGCACCTGACTTTTTTATTCGGCCATTCGGCGCTGCCGCGGGAGAGAATTCCCGGGCTGGTCAATGCCCGGCGGGAGTTCGGCGCCAACCCCGCCGGCGCGGGGTGGCGGTGGTTTTTCCAGCGGGACTTGCGCGAACAGTTGCGGGCGGAGATGCGCGCGCAGTTCGGGAAGTTCCGCGCCACCGGCCTGCCCCTGGACCACGTCAACGGCCACCTCCACCTGCACCTGCACCCGACCCTGTTCGGCATCCTGATGGAAGATGCCGCCCAACTCGGCCTGGAGCGCGTGCGCCTGACCTTCGACCCGTTCTGGCTGAACCTGCGCCTGGCCTCAGGCCATTGGTGGTACCGGCTGGCGCACGCCGTTCTGTTCCACCTGCTGGCCGCGCGCGCCCGGCCGGTCCTGCGGCGGCGGGCCTTGCGGCACACCCGCGCCGTCTTCGGCCTGCTGCAGCATGGCCGCGTGGACGAGGCCTACGTCAGCCGGCTGCTCCCGCGCCTGCCGGCGGGTGATTCGGAGCTTTACTCCCACCCCTCGCTTGAGGAGTCTAAGCACGAGTTGGCGGCCCTGATCAGTCCGCGGGTGCGGCGGCAGGTCGAGCAACTCGGCATCAAACTGATTCGCTACCAGGATTTGTGACATGGTCAAAGTGCTCTTGATTCTCTTCATCGGGCTGGTCTTCGAAAGCACCGGCATCGTGCTGCTCAAAAAGGGCATCACCCGCATCGGCGAGGTCAAGGCCGTCCAGGCGGCGGAAATCGCCCGCGTCGTCAAAGCCGGCGCCACCAACCCGCAGATCCTCCTGGGCGTCTTCTTCGAGGCCCTTTTCTTTGTCTGCCTGCTGATCCTCATGGCCAAGAGCGAGATCAGCTTTCTCTGGCCGCTCACGGCCTTGAGTTTCGTCTTTGCCACCTTCGCCGCCGTGTGGTTCCTCCACGAGCGCGTTTCCGCCGTCCGTTGGGCCGGCGTGGTGCTGATTATGATCGGCGCCGCTTTGATCAGCTACAGCCAGCAAATCAAAGAGAAACCCAAGCCGGCGGCAGTGGTTGCGGGGACGGGCGGCCCGGGACAAGGGCAATGAGTGCCGGGCCGCCCGAGCGCGCGCTGCGGCCTGGCAGCGGGCCTGAGCCGCTGAAGCGTTGAGGGGCTAAACCGACCATGAACCCGGTGACGCTGGTTTGCTTTGCGGTGAAGGCGGAGGCGAAGGCCTTCACCGGCCTCGCCGCGGCGAGGCCGCACCTTCGGACCCTGCTCACCGGCATCGGGCGGCGCAATGCCGAGCGGGCGGTGCGCGCAGCCCTGGCCAGGGAACAGCCCAAACTGGTTCTGAGTTGCGGCTTCGCCGGGGGACTTAACCCGGAACTGGCCGCGGGAACGGTGGTCTTTGCCGCGGCGGGCCAGACCGGCCTCGAGCGGGCGCTGCTGGCCGCCGGCGCGCGGCCGGCCCGCTTTCATTGCGCGGAGCAGGTGGCCTGCACCGCCGAAGCGAAACGGGCTTTATGGGCGGCCACGGGCGCGGATGCGGTGGAGATGGAATCGGAGGCCGCCTGCGCCGTCTGCCGGGAGCAAAAGGTCCCCAGTGCGACCGTGCGCGTCATCCTGGACACCGCTGGCCAGGACCTGCCCCTGGACTTCAACCTCCTGATGACGCCCAACCAACGATTGGACGCCTGCAAACTCGCGCTGGCGCTCCTGAAATCCCCGCGCAAACTCAGCGCCTTGCTCCGGCTCCGGCAGCAAAGCCGGTTCGCCGCGCAGAGACTGGCGGAGGTCCTGGCCAGGGTTGCCGGGACGCCGGAGGCGTCCGGAGGTGGAACTTAAGCTGCTGGAGACGCCCTTACTTGATGCCCGCCAGCCGGCTTTTCCAGATCTGGTAAAGCAGCATGGTGGCCCTGACGTCGCGCAGGCAGTATTCGGCAATCTCGCGATAACGCCCGGCCGTCACCAGGGAATTGACATCCGCGCCGGTCACGCCGTGGCTTTTCGGCGACTCGATGCCGAAGGCCTTGCAATAGAAGTCCAGGTTGAACCGGCGCGCCGCCCCCTCCCGGCCGCTGACGCCATAGAAGGTCAACTGCTCCGCCAGGTCGCAATGCGGCTCGGTTTGAAAGCGGTAGCCCAGCCAGTCTTTGCGGGAGATAGCCACGTTGAGCAGCGCCGAGCGCAGATAGATGAACGGCACGTCAAAGCCGCGCCCGTTGAAGGTGACGACCGTCTCGTAATGCTTGGCCACGTCCCAGAAGGCGGTCAACAGCTCGATTTCATCCACGCAGGTCACGAACTCGACCGGGCCGGGCTCCTGGGCGCCCTCCTCGTAATCGGCCGCCGTGAAGAGCACCTGGCCCCGCGAGGTGTCGGCATTGAGCATGGCGATGCAGACGACCTGGGCGGTGAAGGGCCAGAGGTTGAGCTGTTGGAGGATTTCGGCGCGGCGGAGCGCGCGGGCCGGTTCATCGGCAATCTTTTCGCATTCCCGGAACAGGAATTCCTGCCGCGCCTCATCGAATTGCTCGAGCGGCAGGGCGGAAGTCTCGATGTCGAAAACCAGTTTGGCCATGACCGAGTGTGGTTTGGTTTGTCAGCGCATCAATGCCGAGGGTCAAGGTTCGAGGTTCGAGGTTCGACGGTTCTCCGCTGGAATGTTTCAACGCTTCAACTCCGCCTGTTCCACAATCTGCGCCCCTCCGAGCGTCACGTACTGGGGGGCAGCGCCGAGGTCCAGGAGGAGTTGGCCGGCCTCCAGTTTCGGGAGGGAGCTGGCGCCCTGGCTGGACTCGGTGGTGAGCCGGTTGCTGCTGGCGGCGCTCAGGCCCAGGCGGATCGAATGCGGCTCGCCCAACGTCCAGGCGGCCAGCTTGTCTGCCCCGGCCGGGCCGGCGCAAAGCAGCACGTAGTCCTGGTCGTCCGGCAGGGCCAGCCGGCGGGCGATGCGATAGCCCGCCAGTTGGCGGGTCAGCGTCTGCAAGGCGGTGTAGGCAGGCTTGGGTTTCAGGTCGGGCAGCACGGTGCCGAAGTTATGCTCGTTTTCGTTCGGGTCGGTCCCGTCGTTCTTCCAGTCGTACCAAATGGACAGCGGGATGCCGTTGAGCAGGTTGGCAAGCTGCTGGCGGGCGGCAAAGGCGGCCTGCGTCGCGAGCGACACGCCGCTGGTGTGGGTGGAGTAACCCCATTCCCCGCTGAGGATGGGGACCTGGCCCCGCCTGGCGGGCGGGGCATAGCGCTGGAGCAGAGCGCGCAGTTTTTGATAATCGCTCGCCGCCGTTTCGGGCGGCTGGCGCTCGCCGCGATAAGGATGCACGCTCACGGCGTCGAGATACTCGAGCACGCCGGACTTGAGGAAGGTCTCCAGGAACTCCCAGGGGAACCCGGCCGAAGCGGGGGCCACGATGGTGGCTTGCGGCTCGGCTTGGCGAATGGCCTTGCAGGCGGCCAGGGCCAGCGCGGTGTATTGCTGCGCCTCGGGCTTTGGGCTCCAGAAATGGCCGTTGGGCTCGTTCCAGATTTCCCAGATGACGTGGCGTCCGCGGTAATGCCCGGCCGCGGCCGCCGCCCAGCGCGCGTAGGCGGCGATGCTCTCCGGATGCCGCGGCGAGGCAGTGTTCTTTTGCGGCACCTGGGTCAGCGGGTTCGGGCTGGTCACCGTCTCCTCGTAGAGCGGGTGGGAATAGTCGAGGATGAACAGCGCCCGCAGGCCGCGCCGGTCGAGGTTGGCCAGCAATTCGTCGTAATCGGACCAACGGTATTGGCCTTTTTGAATCTCCACGCCAGTCCAGGCAAAGTCCATCCGCACAAACTTGAACCCGGCGGCGGCGATCAAATCCAGGTCCTGCTCATGGCTGGTGACGAAATGAATATTCACCCCGACGCCGGCGGGCAGAACGGGCTCGGGAAGCTCGGCAGCGCCCGCCGCCAGGGGCGCCAGCACCAGCAGCCAGCGCCAATTCACTCGCCTGCGTTTCATGCCCCACAGGGTGTACCCAAAGGCGGGCAATAGTCACTCTCAATTTCCAACCCTGGTCAGCGCCGGGCGCCTCCTGATTTCCTCCCTCGGCCGGGCACAGCGCGAGGCCACTTTGACCGCCTTTCCGGACCCTTACTTGGAGCCCGTTCCGAACGGACTCGCCGAGGCGAGCTCCGGCAACTCACCCTCGTAGAAGAGCCGCCGGTATTCTTCGACTTCCAACAGGTGCTGGACCGGTTCGGACTCGCCCCGGCGCATGAGATATTTGAGCTCTTCCAGATCGGCGGACCAGCGGACGCCGTTGAAGAATTGGGCGCCGCTGAACTGCGTCTTGTAGAGCGCGTTTGGCTGGTAGCAGGAGCCGAGATAAAGGAAGTCGAAGCCGCGGCTGGCGAAGTCAGCCACCGCCCAGGTCATCATGAACATGCCCAGGTTCCGGCTGAAGTACGCCAGGTCGTAGAAGGCGTAGTAATAATAGGCCAGGGCCGGCGGCTCGAGATAGAGCGTGACGAGGCCGACCTGCGCGCCGGTGCTCGCCTCCGCGAAGAGCAAGACGTGGGAGGTGAGCCGGGCCTGGAAGAGGGAATCCAGGCGTTGGTAAGACATCACGTCCTTTCCGAATCTCGCATCCGCATAGGCCTTGCAGAAGCCCCGCCGTTCGGGCGTGTAATCGAATTCCGCCCGCGTCTTCAGAGTGGCCACCAGGCCTGCCCCCTTGCGCAGGACGCGGCGGTTCTCCGAAGACGGACGGAAGTGCCGAAGGGCGACCCGCACCTGGCGGCAAAGATAAAACCGGTCCAGGTTTCGTGACGAAGGCAGGAAGCCCCGGCCGAACAGGTCCGCGGGCGTTTCGCCCGGCTCGGGAAACGCCCAGATCGCGTAGGGGAAGATGTAGTGTCCATAATCGGGCCTGGCCTCGGAAAAGAGCAGTTTCACAAAGTTAGCGCGCTCCGGTTGGCTGTCCATCTATATGGCCTCGCCCAGATACACCCTGGGCAGCCTGGCCCGCCAACCGGCCAGGACGTCGTAGGACACGGAGTTCTTGAGCCTGGCGACTTCGTGGACAGAGATTTCCTCCTGGCCCTGGCGGCCCATGAGCACGGCCTCGTGCCAGAGCTGGGCCTCGGGAATGTCCGTGATATCCACCGTCAAGGCGTCCATGGCGACCCCGCCGACGATGGGGGCGCGGCGGCCAGCAATCAAGGCGCAGCCCTGGTTGCGGACCCGCGGGAAGCCGTCACCGTAGCCGATGGGCAGCACGGCAATGCGGCGGGGCGAGGCGGCCGTGTAGCGCATGCCGTAACCCACGCTGTCCCCCGGCGCGAGCCGTTGGATGGCGGCGAGGCGGGCCTTGACCGTCATGACCGGCTCAAGGCCGGCCATCCGGCGGCAGACGGCCGAGGGGAACACGCCCAGGGGCAGAATCCCGAGCCGCACCATATCGAAGTGGGCCGCCGGCAGGTCCAGAAAACCGCCGCTGTTGCAGACATGCCGCAGTTTAACGGAAAGACCCTGTTCCGCTATGGCGCGCAGGGCTTGTTCAAAACGGGCCAATTGGAGCAGGGCAAAGGTCTTGTCGCTTTCATCGGATTGGGCGAAGTGAGTGAGGGCGCCCTCGAGGAAAAGCCAGGGGTTGGAGCCGATCAGCGTGGCCAGGGCAGCCGCTTCATCCCAGCGAACCCCATAACGGTTCATGCCGGTGTTGATTTTGAGATGCACGGGGATGCGATGGCCCGCGCGCGCGGCCAGTTGCCCGAGCTTGGCGACCGAGTGGGGTTCGCTGAGGCAGCAAGTCAGGTCGTGTGCGACGCACCAAGGCAGCTCGCTCTCTTGCCGGTCGCCCAGGAGCAGCATCCGGACGCGGAGTCCCTGGTCGCGGAGCCGGATGGCCTCCTGGAGGGTGCTCAGTCCCAGAAAGGACGCGCCGCACGCCACCGCGACTTTGGCAAATGGCAACGCCCCATGGCCGTAAGCGTCAGCCTTGACGACCGCCAACACCCCAAGCGCGCTGGGTTTGTCCCGGTTGATGAGCTGGAAATTCCGGCGGAGGCGGTTCAGATCGATCTCGAGCCAGGCCGGCCGGGGCAGCGAACCGCCACGAAGGCGCCCTGCCGGCTCGCATTCCACCGCGGCCGAGGGGCGAGTCGGGTCCAGCTCCGGCGCAGCGGCGCCGGGCGAATCAGAAATGCCGTGAGCAAAGGTGTTCATAGAACGGAGCGACGAATAAAATCTTGCGACTAAGGCGGCCATTCAGTCGGAGCCGGGCGGCCAGAGGGTGCGTCCGATATCGGGCCGAAAATAGCTGCCCAGGCTGCGAATCTTGCAGATATTGGCGTAGGCCGCGGCGATGGCTTGATCGAGGGTTGCCCCGAAAGCGACGACATCGGCGATGCGGTGGCCGGTGGCCACCAGCCCGGCGGCGCCGTCGCTGGCGACTTCATTCCACCACAGGTCGCAGTCGAGCGGGCTGGTGACTTCCACGGGCAACCGGGGTCCCTGGATTTGGATGTACGGGTAGCCGTAGCCCGCCAGGGTGAGGGAGCAGCCGAAGTTGCGGCCGCGGACGAACCGGGGGGCGAGCGTTTTGTTTTGTGCGGTCGCAAGCAAGGTCTCGACGGGGTTGGCCAGCAAGCGCAGCAGCATGGCGCCGGAGGTGACGCCGGTTCTGATATTGTATTCGATCACGTGCCATTTGTTCTGGCGGCGAACGGCCGTCACTTGGATGGGGCCGTGGTAATTGACCTCGCGGAACCAGGGCCGCAGGGGGAGCAATAGTTCGCGGGCCAGGCCGTATTTGTCAGCGGGGTCTTTTTCGACCAGGCCGCCCAGAGGGGCGCCGGCGATGATGCCGAGGTTGCCGGCGAAGGCGCGCTTGTATTCCTGGTTGGTGACGAGCGACCAGATTTCCCCGCCGCTGACCAGCGCGATATGGCCGGCCTCGCGGCGGCCGAGGTATTCCTGCAGAAAGGCTCCCTCGGCGTAATCAATGTGCCGGAGCCAGGCGCGGGTGTCGGCCGCCGATTCGCACACAATCGTGTGGATGGGGCTGGTGGGGGAGCAGAGCGGGTTCTTGATGACGAAGGGCAGCGGATGCTCTTCGAGGAGCTTCTCCGCCGCCAGGCGATTGGGCGCCAGGTGCGCCTGTGGAAACGGGATGTGGAAGCCCTCGCAGGTCTGGCGCGCGAAATCGCGGTCACGCTCGATGCGCATTCCTTCGCCGGTCGGGCAGAAGATGGGGACGTTCAGCCCGAGCAACTCCTCGCCCCACGGGGCCTGCGCCCAGTCGATCGACATCGGCACGACCAAATCCACGCCCAGTTCTTTGAGCAAAGGGCAGGGCGAGGGGAATCGGTCGCGAGCGTAAGTGGCGCCCGCCAGCGACGGCGGGTAGTGCCCGTAGTTCCGCGTCAGGTAAGTCGAGACCGTCGCGCCGGCGTCCTTGAGAATCTGGGCCGTCCCGTGCGCGAAAGCGCCGACGCCCAGGACCATGACCGATGGCGGGCGCGGGCCAGCAGAGGAGGTCTCTTTCAGGTTCAGGGTGGGGTTTCTTGCGCGCCGCGGCAGTCGCGCGAAACAGGACTGCGGCGAATCGCTTCTGTTGTTGTTGCTGTTGTGCTCTATCCAGCCTTTCCACTTAGCAGATTTGTCGGTAAATGCAAGGGAAAAGTAACTTGAGCGCGGAGCGAGCGTCACTCGATCTCCAACACCACCACCGATTTGGCCGGGAGCGTCGCGGCGAACCCCTGGTCGGTGGTTCTCAAGGCCTTGAAGTCGGCCGGTTTGACGTTCTCCGGTTGGTCGAAGGTGTTGTGGGCGGTGATGGCGGAGGCCGTCAGCACCCGCCCTGAAAGCTTTTGCACCCTGGCGCCCTGTAATTCGCCGGCCACCTCGGCGGCCTGGTTCGGATTCAGGTTGCAGAGCGAGACGTGGAGCCGGCCCGCCTTGTCCCGCGAAGCGGAGGCATTGAGCGCCGGGATTTTGTCCGCGCCCTGGGCGTAATCCGCGCTCTGCAAGTCGGACGGCAGGAGCTTGGCATCGTGGTGGACGGTGTACATCTCGAAGACGTGGTAGGTCGGGGTCAGGAGGAGCTTCTCCTGGTCGGTGAGGATCATCGCCTGCAGGACGTTGATCATCTGGGCGATGTTGGCCATCCTCACGCGGGCGGCGTGAGTGTTGAAGATATTGAGGGTGATGCCGGCCACGAGGGCGTCGCGCAAGGAGTTCTGCTGGTAGAGGAAGCCGGGGTTGGTGCCCGGTTCGACCGCGTGCCAGGCCCCCCATTCATCGACCACCAGGGCAATGCTCCGGTCGGGATCATATTTGTCCATGATCTCGGAGTGTTTGGTGACGAGTTCTTCCATCCGCAAGGCGTTCTTCAACTGGAAGAACCAATCCTGCTCCCCAAAGCGCGTGGCGGAGCGGCTCCCCCGGCCCGAACCGCAGTAATAGTGCAGGGCCAGCCCGTTCATGCGCCGGCCGACTTCCCGCATCAGCACCTCGGTCCAATGGTAATCCGCCCCGTTGGGGCCGCAGGCGACCTTGAAAACCCGGTTGTCGCCGAAATTGCGCACGTAGGTGGCGTAGCGCTTGAATTGGTCGGCATAGTATTCGGGAGTCATGTTGCCGCCGCAGCCCCAATTCTCATTGCCGATGCCCAGGTAGCGCAGTTTCCAGGGCTGGTCGTGGCCGTTGTTTCGGCGCCAGTCGGCCATCGGGCTGACGCCGCCGAAGGTGATGTATTCGACCCACTGCTGGAGCTCCTGCACCGTGCCGCTGCCGACGTTCCCGCAGAGGTAGGGCTCGCAGCCCAGTTGCTCGCAGAGGTCCAGGAATTCGTGCGTGCCCAAATGATTGTTCTCGGTCACGCCCCCCCAGTGGGTGTTGATCATCGTCGGGCGCTGGGCCGGCGGCCCCACGCCGTCTCGCCAATGATACTCATCGGCAAAACAGCCCCCCGGCCAGCGCAGCACCGGCACCTGAACCCTTTTCAGGGCGGCCACCACGTCGTTGCGGAGGCCGCGCGTGTTGGGAATCGGGCTCGCCTCCCCCACCCACAGCCCCTCGTAAATGCCACGGCCGAGGTGCTCCGAAAACTGGCCGTAAAGGTGGCGGCTGATGGTGGCCCCGGCCTGGTCGGCATGGATGACCAGGGTATTGGTCGCCGGCTCGGCCGCCGCCGGCTCGGCCGCCGCGGCCCGGCGCATTCCCATAGTGGAGGTGAGGACAAGAAGCGCAAAGAGTTGTTTCCCAGTCATACCCGTAATTCAAAACCAGCCAGGCCCAAAGGCAAGCTTTGTCTTGCGCCGCCCCCCCGCCGATACGAAATTATGGATTGGCAAATCGGCCCCGGTCATGGTACATAAGAGGTCCGTTTCAAACCGCGAGCGGTTGGAACGCCAGCCGGCAAGCAAAGTTGAATTTGAGTTATGTCGCAACATCGCAGTCTGCGGGCGGCCGCCACCCTGGGCGGCAAACGGAATGTGCTCAAGCGCTTTGAGCGCCTGGAGTTGCTCAGGAAACGCGGCCAATGGAAAGAAGGCCAGCGGATCACCGGCTTGCGCAAGACCAAGGCGGAAACGTAATTGCATGGTTCGGCTGCAAAAGTTTTTGGCCCAAGCGGGCGTGGCTTCGCGGCGGGCCGGTGAGGGGATGGTCCTGGCCGGGCGGGTGGCGGTGAACGGCGCGACGGTCCAGGGTTTGGGGGCCAAAGTGGAGCCGGCCCGCGACCGGGTGACGGTGGATGGCCGGCCGGTCCGGGCCAGGCGCAAGCTGTACCTGGCCTTGAACAAGCCCCGCGGGCTGGTATGCTCGCGCAAAGACGAGCATGGGCGGCCGACGATTTACGAGCTGTTGCCCAAAGAGTGGGGCCATCTCTACTCGGTCGGCCGGCTGGATTATGCCAGCGAAGGCTTGCTTTTTCTGACCAATGATGGTGAATTCAGCTTGCGCCTGACCCATCCGCGCTACGGGGTGCGCAAGCAATACCTGGCGACCGTCCAGGGCCGGGTGGACCAGGCCGTGCTGGGCCGGTTCACGCACGGCCTCTGGCATGAGGGTCAGAAGTTGCAGGCCGAAAAAGCCCGGCTGCTTTCGGCCGGCGGCGGGCAGAGCGTGGTGGCCTTGGAATTGGCCGAAGGCAAATACCGTGAAGTCCGGCGCCTGTTTGAAGCGCAGGAGATGACGCTCAAGCGGTTGCAGCGGGTCCAGATCGGCAAGATCAAGCTGGGCGAACTGCGCTCGGGCAGATGGCGGACATTGACAGAAGCAGAGATTGATTCTCTACTGTGTTGAGTTATGAAAAGGAACTTTTGGTTGGTCTGTGGATTGATGGTTTCAACAGGCTTGCTGGCACAGCAAGCGTCGAATTCTCCTGCGGCGGGGCCGATCGAGACGCCGGCGGCCGCGCCCGCCGCAACGAATCCCGCCGCATCGGCAGCGGCGGCCCCGCCCGCCCTGGGCCCGGCCGCACCTGCTTCCACCAACGCCCCCGCCGCCAAGGCGGCCAAGAAGAAAACCCCAAAGAAGAAGAGCGCCCAGCGGGCCACGCCCCGCACGGCCCCCACCCCGGCTGAGCTCAAATCCGTCCCGCTCGTGGCCGGACCGGCGGTGGTCGTGGCCAACAATGTCAACGTCCGCGGCCAGGCCAAGCTCCATAGCGAAATCGTGGGCCGGCTCACCAAGGGCCAGCCGGTCACGGTCCTCCAGGAAATCACGCTCACCGATTCCGCGCCGGACGAACCTTCCGCCTGGGCCAGGATCCTCCTGCCGCCCGAGACGCATGTCTGGGTCAACGTGAAGTATGTCGAGCCGGCGAACAAGACCGTCAAGGCCACCCGCCTGAACCTCCGCAGCGGACCGGGAGAGAACTACAGCATCCTCGGCCGGTTGGAGCGCGGCCAGACCGTTACGGACCTGGCCACCAAGGGTGACTGGATGGAGATTGAACCACCGACCAACGCCTATGCTTTCGTGGCCGCCCAGTTCCTCAAGCAGGAAGAACTCCCCGTGCCGACGACCACGGTGACGACAACCACGCCGACCCCGCCCGTTGCCGAGACGCCGAGCACCGTGGTGAGCGCCCCGCCCGTGGCGGCGCCCCCCACAACGGAAACCGCGGCCCCGCCGCCAGCCACGACCGAGGCGACGGCCCCGACCAACGTCATAACCGCCGTCCCGGCGCCCGAGACGAAAGTAGAAGAGCCCCCGCCGCCGCGCATTGTCCTGCGCGAAGGCATTGTCCACGGCCTGACCAGCATCCAGGCGCCCTCCCACTTCGGCTTGGTCAGCCCGGAAAACGGCAGGACCATCGATTACCTTTACACGACCTCGAAGAATTTGGATCTGCGCCGTTATAAGGGCTTGCGGGTCGTCGTGACCGGCCAAGAGGGCCTGGACGACCGCTGGGGCAATACCCCGGTCCTCACCATCCAGAAGATCGAGGCGCTGAGCGAGCCGCCCCCGTTCAGCGAGCCGCCCCCGTTCAGCGAGCCGCCCCCGTTCAGCGAGCCGCCCCCAGTCAGCCAGCCACGCTAGCCGGCATGTTTGCCACCGCGCACGGAAGGCCTCGGCAGGGTGAAATGTCCGGGCGAGACGGGAGCCTGCTCCCATGAATCGCGCCCCGGCGGAGGCCTTTGGCTGAGGTCGCTCGGCCAAACGCCGCAGCGATTGACCCAAACTCTATCAGATACATGCCGCTGGCCAACGTCATCGATGGGCGGGCCGTCGCCAGGCAAATCCAGGATGAACTGGCCCCCCGCATCGCCGCGCTCAAAGGGCGCGGTGTCCAGCCCGGGGTGGCCTTCGTGCGCGTCGGCGAAGACCCGGCGTCGAAGGTCTATGTTGGCCGCAAGGAAAAGACCTGCGGCGAGTTGGGCCTTTTCTCCGAAACCCACGTCTTGCCAGAGACCGCCAGCGAAGCCGAGTTGCTGGCGTTGCTCGCGCGCTTGAATGCCGACCCGCGCCTGCACGGAATCCTGGTGCAGGCGCCCCTGCCCGGCCACATCCGCTCGACCGCGGTCTATTCCGCCGTGCTGCCGGACAAAGACGTGGACGGGTTTCACCCGGTCAACGTGGGCAAACTGATGCTTGGCGATCCGAGCGGCTTTCTCCCTTGCACCCCGGCGGGCATCCGCGAATTGCTCGCCCGCGCGGGGGTCGAGACGGCCGGGGCGGAGGTGGTGGTGCTGGGGCGGGGCAACCTCGTGGGCAAACCGCTGGCGGCCCTGCTCTGCCAGAAACAAAGCCACGCCAACGCCACCGTGACCCTTTGCCATGCCTCGACCCGCGACATCAAAGCTCACTGCCGGCGGGCCGACATCCTCATCGCCGCTATGGGGGTGGCGGAGTTCGTGAAGGCCGACATGGTCAGACCTGGCGCCGTGGTGGTGGATGTCGGCGTCAACCGCGCGAGGGACCCGGCCGCCAAGGGCGGCTGGCGCCTGGTCGGGGATGTGGATTTTGCAGGCGTGCAACCGCTGGCCGGCCGGATCACGCCCAACCCGGGCGGCGTCGGGCCGATGACCATTGCCATGCTGCTGCAAAACACCGTGCGCGCGGCAGAAAGAGCCTCCGGGCGCTGAGCCGCGCGCAAGATTCCAAATCCGCATGCAACCGACTCGAATCCTGCCCGACCTGCAATGCTCGCTGTTGTGCGAGGAAATCCGCCAGGAAGTGACGGGCAACTTCATCCTCATCGGCGTGCTCAATTTCATCCGCGTGCCGCAACTGCCGGTGGTGGCCCTCAAGCTGAGCCTGTTCAACCGCTGGACGGCGGGCCTGGGACAGTTTGTGGAAACCGTGCGGCTGGTCGCGCCCGACCAGATGACCGTGCTGCGCCGGGGCGAGGTGCGATTCGCCCTGCAGGACGCGGCGCTGCACGCGACCAACGTCACCGTGTTCGGCCAGGTCGAGTTCAAGGTTCCAGGCACCTACTACGTGGAAGTGCTGGTGGATGACGTGATGAAATTGCGCTACCCGGTGCCCGTCGTCCTGGCGCCCCCGCCGCCGCAGCAGGCCCAAGCCCAGCCCCCGCCCGCCCCGCCCGCCCCAGCGGCCTGAGCACCGGCGGCAAGCCCGGAACTCCAACCCGCTGGCCGAAGGCCGAGCAGGGCAAACCGCGGCCTGGCACTGTCAGCGGTTGGGCGCCAATGGTGCGTGGCCAAATGTTTGTTGTGGGGCAGGATTCATGTATCACGGCGAAAATGTTGAATGTCTTGACCCTATCGGTTTTTTGCCTCCGCGCTTGCTTCTGATTGATTTGAGGGCATTATATTCCAATGACGTACGTGACAATTGAAGCTGAGATCGCGGACGGTAGAATCGTCCCAAAGGAAAGCGCCCAACTGCCGGAGCGAGGGCGCGCCTTGGTGACGCTGTTGCCCGACGCGCCCCGCCGGCCGAACTGGGAGGCAGTGGAGGCCACGTTTGGCGTCCTTCGCCGGCCAAATTTGGAAAGCAGCGCCTGGCAACGCGAGGTTCGCGCCGAGTGGGACCGTGATTGATGCGCTGGCTCCTGGACAGCAACGTCCTGATTGATGCGCTGGCCGGACTGGCGCGCGGGGTGCGCGTTTTGCAAGAAGCCCGCAAGCGGCCGGAAGTTTCGGTCGTCTATTCAGCGATCACGCGGATTGAAGTCCTCGGTCTTCCGAATCTCAGCGAGCAAGAGGAGGCAGCCGTTCGGAGGCTGCTGAACGAGTTTGACGAAATTGCGGTTACAAACGCCGTGATCGAGCGGACGATTCAAATCCGCAAGGCCGTCCGCATTAAAATTCCAGATGCCCTGATCGCCGCCAGCGCCGAAACCGCCCAAGCCATCATCGTCACACGAAACACAAGCGACTTTCAGCGCGTTCCTGGCTTGACCGTTGTTCACCCGGACAACGTGTAGCGCCTGACTTTTCTATACTCCCTTTCCGGGTCGTCAGCGTCTGCAAGTTGGACGGGGCCGGGCGCAAGGTCACCGGCGAACAAACGCTTGAACGGCTTCAGCGTCAAGACTGTTTAAGGAGCACGAAGCCCCTTTCTGAAGGGGTGACCTTTCCGCGCGCAGCGTGATGGCCCGCCCGGCCTGAGGGCTAGAAGCGGGCTGGAACTTGGGCGGGCAATGCCGTTCCGAGGTGCATGCCTGGCCAGACGGCCGGACCTCCAAGCCCATCACTCTCTCTAAGCCGTTTTGGCGTCCGTTTTCGTTGCGAGTCCCCTTCTCGTTGCGACTGCCGCTAAGAACCGCCGGAGGCGGCGTCAGGCCCATTTGACCAGGAACCTTGTCGCGGCGCTAGGTGCGCTTTCCGAGTCGGGGAATTCGGGATGGGGCAACGTCTCGGGCGCCCAAGGTTCGTGGTCGAATCTCTTTTGCTTGAGGACGAGTCGTGTACACGCGAGAAGCTCTGGCGGCTCCGGGAGCGTGCAGGGCGTGTCGCGGAGGGCGTAACATTGGCGCTTGACTTCTGGGGGCAAAGTTTTAAGCTGTCTTTATGCCTTCACGGGTTGTTTGCGCTGATTCCGGCGTTTTCAATATGAAGGCCAGAGGTCCACGGCATCGCGATTCTCCGGTTTAATATACGAACCGGTGGTAGCATAGGCGCAGTTCAACCTTTAGACGTACACCATCAATGCAGGAACAAGAAAAGCTCTCAGTCAGAACGCCCGCTGGATTGCTTCAGCAGATTGCGGCTTTCAGTGCGCACTTCGGTAAGTACCGGAGGTGGGTTTCAGTCAATCTTGCTGAAAATTTCGCTGAAATCGGCGAAAACATGCGCCGGTTTCAAGCGGGTTTTCCCGAGCAAGTCGGCATTTTAGCGCAAAACGGGTGGTTCATTTCCTTGGACACGCCTCTTGCTGCAATATACCCGGTTGCTGATTTGTTTAGAGCTGGGAACGTCACCGAGGGGCACAAGCAGATGTGTGGTCATTTTTCTCGAATTCGTCAGGATATCGAAGACAATCTCACAACGAGCTTTCCCGAGCGGCGGCGAATCCTGCAGAAGGCATTTCGAGCGCACGATGCTGGCGACTACGAACTTTCCGTACCGGTTTTCCTCGCGCAGGCAGATGGAATCGCTAAGAAGATCTTGGGCGTATCAATCTACTCCCGGAAGTCGGCTGTAGTGAGGAGGATGGGCGACGTGATTGCGAATATCGCAGCTGAGGAACTGGAGGATTCTCTGCTCCGCGTCGTTTTGAAAGCGTTGCCACTTACAGCATCAACTGGTTCGGGTGCACAGGGGGCGGGGGAATTGAATCGCCACGAAGTTCTGCACGGGATCGATACCCAATACGCAACAGAGCTCAACTCCTACAGAGCAATATCATGGCTGCAATGTGCGGCTCATTTTGACGAAGCCAAGAAGTGCTCAAATCGGCGCTCGCAGAAAGTCGGACAGGCGGATGTACCCAAGCCGTGACCCGGCGGGGCGTACCAGCCGGTACTACGGAAGCCGAGCCACAGTAGCGGCAGACGGTACGGCTGCTTTGGCTGATGTTGCCACCAAATGAGATTCCACGGCTAAGGCCCGCACCCAGCGGAGCGGGGCCGATGGGGCTCGATACGGGACCGAGGCGCGGCCCCGGCGTCCGGTGCAGTGCGATTGTTCGGCATTATCATCATGAGCGGAATCACTCGGACAGACTCGATGCGTCCGGGGGTGAAGACTCGGGACGAGGTCGAGGGATGCTCGGGGCTAGTGGATGCTCCACCTCGTCTGCCCAAAGCATCGCCTCATCAAATATCTCTGCGCAGAAATGCCACCCGTCCAGAAGGACCCACTCGACAAGCTCCCTCGCCGACATCTTCCGGAGCTTGTTCGGAAACCAGCCCTTTGGCTGGACGTGCTGACGGCTGCTTATGGCTCGGATGATCCGGGAGCCAAGTCGGAGGCGAAGCGCCAATCTCGCCCGCTGCCCAACGGTCAAATCTGGCAACGGTAATCCTGCGGCGAATGCGCGGGCTGCTGAGTCAATGGCCGTCTGGTCTGACCCGGACTGCTCATAGACTCCGTCCCACCAGTGCATCAACATCTCCGGCTCGCTCAGCATCCGACCGTAAGCGTCGGACGGACGAAGCCCAATATCTTCAAGAATCGCATTCGACTCTCCGCAGAGCTGCAACTGAAGGCGGTTGTAATCGTCCGAGGTCATGACGCTGGACCATCAGACCACCGACGGTGGCCCCTCCGGTCCTCCCGAGTCGCCCTGCGGTGCTGCGGGGCCGCCATTCGGTGCAGCGTTTTGTCCGGCTTTCTTGTCCAGCCTTCTCAAGCGACCGGTGAAACCCGACTTGGTATCGTCTGTGAGGCTGCGGCTGGCCGCAACCTCGCAGTACTTCCGCGCCAAATGGTAATTCTTTCGCCTGTCCCAGAAGAGCGTGATTTCCTTGAAGAGCATGCCCTCAGCAGGATAGTCTGCGATGGCTGCGTCGAACAGCTCCTGGAACTCGCAGTCCGGGGGCTTTCCCCAGAACGCCTTGCTGGTGGCCACGCGCAAATAGGATGTGTACGGTGCTGCGTGGCGCCTGAGGAACTCTATGCAGTGGCGCGCTGGGAAACTCGAAAGGCGCATGAACACTTCGTCGAACATGAAGGTTCCGAATCGGTTGCTATTGTGCTGCCTCAGAAGGTCAGCGCGGGCACACAGCCAGTTGAAGGCGCTTTCGTAATCGCGCCCATTGCATGCGTCGGTGCATTTGGATATGAGGTAGCACTCCTCCGCCCAGACCAGTTCCCGCTCTACCTTCCTCTCAAGGTCCTGCTCATCCTTGAGTTCTTGAATCTCCGCCTGCCGCGCGGCCCAAAACTCCCACTCCTGTGTTGTCTTGTACACAGCGTAAATCGTATCGTTGACGCGAAGGCAATGGCAGGCCCCCTCCTTGAACTCGACCAACTTGTCGAATAGACGGAGGGAAATAGACATCGGACCCGCAACATCAACTGGGGCAGAAGGGGTACCGATCTCGGGATCGTTGGCGATGAGCGAGTAAAGGCTCACGATGTCCTGGTCTTCGAGATTTGTGTTCCAAGTGAAAGGAATGCCGACGAGGCGAACGTCCTTTCGAGGAGTGTCGTAGCCGTAGTCCATGGTCTTCAGGCGGAACGATCAACATGAGCGACGAGCAGCAGGCAGCGCTGACCTTCGCACAGCAGCAAGAGCGTGAACGGCTAGTCCCCGCTCGCTCGACCGTTTGGGGTCCAAAATCATGCGGAAAAGGAACTTACCCGTGAATCAGGAAGTCCATCCTGATAGAGATGAATCAGATGCTGCAATCGGCCCTCATACTCTCCCAGAAATACGTGATGCCATACATCAATCAGCAGGGCTTCGAGGAGGTTGGGATGCGTATCTGGCCGCATTTCCTTCGGAAGGACATGAGCCGCGCGAAGCCAGTGGATGGCGTAAAACAGTCGCTCGGTTAAGAACCGTCTGTCCATATCGTCCAGATCTGCGGGCCAGCGGCGGCGGTTCAACCATTCGAGGACGGCTGCGTCTAGTCGCTCGCGTGTGCTGGCTTCTTCTTGAAGCCACTTTGCCAACTGACGGCGATCCTGAGGAAGAGCAAGCGGCTGTGGCCCGGCTCGACGAAACAATGCTTTTGCTCCGACCAGCAAAATTCGATTTAGAGCGATGTAGCCTGAGAATTTCACGACGCGCGGTAATCACGCCGGACTGTTTACTAAGCTGATTCGTATATTGAACCCGCTTAGTATATTGACCGGCAAGATTACGCCTCCCGAGAAACGGTGGCCAAGGCCCGTATTGCCGGAGTTCGAGTAACAGGTGCAAAAGCCCATAAGCGGAACTTCGCTGTTTCACCGGAAAAGTCAAGGGCCGTTCTTTGACGACTGGTAAGCCATCGGTGTCGTATCTCAACATTTGACATTTGCGGGTGCCTGCGTCTCGGGGCCCTAGCAGGGCGAGGGTGTTGAAAGGGGTTAGGAACGGCGAAGCCCTCCCTGGTGGTGGCGGCATTGGCTCCAGTGTTGCGAGGGCAGGAGGGGCGCAATCCTCGGGCCGATGACGACACGATCAGGCACTTCTCGGGGCGGAGCGTTCGCGTGTTGGCATCTGGCTTGGCCTTGGTGTTTTAAGCAAGCCGGATGATCCGCCTTCGTCGAGACTACGGCGGGACAGGCTCCGCCTTCGTCAAGACTACGGCGGGACAGGCTCCGCCTTCGTCAAGACTACGGCGGGACAGGCAACACGGAAACGCGGAGCGGGGAAACCCCGTGCGTTGATCTTTTGTCTCCCAAAATAGATGGTTGACAGCGTGTCATCGCCTGTCACAAATGAGCACCCGCAAGAACCGCATGAAACCATTGAAAACAGGGGGAAAAAGTCGCTTCCTGTCACAAATTGTCAGAACGGGTCAAGAGTGGGGGAATGGTGCGCGCTGCAGGACTTGAACCTGCGGCCCCTTCCGTGTGAAGGAAGTGCTCTTCCACTGAGCTAAGCGCGCGACCGGACTCGAAAGACCGATGGAAACCGTTGATTTTCATAGTCTTTCGTAAGTTTTACTAAGCCAAATTCTCGCCCACGGGAAGGCGTCTGGCAAGCCGAAAAACCAGAAAGGTCAGGACAAAAGTCAGAAGGGAAACGCTCTCGGTTGTAGCCTCCCTGCCCAAAGCCAGCCAATGGCTCGTGCCCGCCCCCTGCCGAAAATGCTTGAAAAAGTAAACATTAGCAACTTGAATCTGTAAACAAAGAATTTTTGATGTTTCTGTTGACCCCCGCCGGACACTGTGGTTCTATTCTGCTGTGACGCTCTCAATGCAACAGAGTCTTTCGAGTCGCTGCCAGCTTCCTGCCAGCAGGGGAGCGTCACAACTCACGGCTGGCGGCGACTCCGAGGGCTCAGACGCTATTCTGCCGTGAACCTCTGGCCCAACTCCAAGTGGCAGCGCGGCCTCGCCGCAAAAGGCGTTGATGACGAGCGGCTCTCCGAGCTGCCAATCGTCTCCCTCCGGCCCGGAGAATCGCGCGCCGTCCGGCTGCTGCGGCCCGAATTTGACGCGGGCCCTCCGGCACTGAAGCTCGTCGAACACTACTGGCCGCCCCTGGAGCACAACAGCTTGATCGTGCGGCACGCGTGCCCGGCGAGGAGCGACTCCGCCGTCTTCGGGGAAACCGATCCGAAGCCCTGTCCGGCGTGCGCGGCAGGCGTCGGCGGGCGCGTCTCCTGCCTGGTCTATGCGGGGGGCCTTTCCGCCGGAGACGGCGCAGTAATGCTTCGGGTCCCTGAATGGCGGACGATTCAAGAGTTGGCCGAGCTCGGCGCATTCGATCCCGAGCGCGGGTTCGGGCTGGAGCTCTCCAGGGACCGTTGGGGCAATTTTAGTTTTCAGCGGCTTGAGCCGTGTCCAGTGAGCCGGGAAGATTACGTCCTCGGCGGCGGAGAGGACATTCACTTCGCGCGCCGCACGCTGCGCCTGGACATCCTGGAGGACATGGCTGCCGCCCTCAAAGGCTGGCTGGCGGCTGGCAGACCAGAGCCGATCCCAGACCAGCATCGCGACCTGATGGAGCATCTGCCCGACTGCACGTTCATCCCCATCCCCTTCGGATTCAAGGGGCCGCACACCCTGGGCTGGAACCAGGTCACACTCCAGGAGACACGGGATTTCGACTACACGGCGCTCCTCGATTCCGGTAACATCGGCCTCTTATGTGGCAAAAATGAGGCCGGAACCGTCATCGGTCTAGACGCCGACGATGAGGATCTCCGGCGCGAGCTCCCGCTTTGCAACCCAGTTCTCAACGAGACCTTCGCCGTGGAAGGCAGGCCGGGCCGGATGAAGTGGTTTTTCCGGGCGGTCGGCCCCGCCGCCGAGAAATGCCTCCAAAGCACGAAAATCTTTCGCCGGACGCGGGCAGGCGTCGAAATAGAATGCGGCGACTGGTTGGCGGCAAAAAAGCAGGGCATTGCGTGGGGACTTCATCCGGCGGGCCGATGGTATAGGCCAAATTGGAAGCCGCTGGCCGAAATCGACGTTCGAGAGTTCGAGCTGCCGCCCGGCTACCGGATGTCGGTGCGCGGAGAGCCCGCCCTGGAGAGCGCCAAGGAGCAGTATCGCCGCGCCCGATACGGCGAGCGGCCAACGGCCAGCGCGGAGCGCGTTGAGTCCGCGCTGGAGTTTATCGATCCCGAGGAACGCGACACGTGGTTCCGGGTCGGGTGTGCCTTAGAAGACTGGGGGCGCAAGAGCGGTGACCTCGCCGGTGCTCGCGAAATTTTCGACGCCTGGTCGGCCCAGTCGCGCAAGTATGACCTGGGCGGTCAGGAGAAGCTTTGGAACAGCATTAGTGGCAACGGCAACCGCACGATTACGCTGGGCAGCCTGTTCCACCTGGCCCAGCAAAACGGATGGGACTTCGGTTATGAGACTGAGGATGAATGAAACGGAAGCCGCGCCACGTCCAGGCAGGCCAAAAATCAGCGGCGGCGCGCGCCCCTTCGCCAACGATGGCGCTGAGAGCGCCGGAGCACAGCTCAAGCCCGAGCAGCGGGAGAGGATTCGCGCCAAGGCGCTCGGCGTCAGCTTCAAGTCATTGGTAGAGCACGCGGAGACGCCCATCGACCAGAGCCAGACTTTGCTTGGCAACCGCTGGCTCTGCCGGGGCGCAGTAGCCTTGGTCGTGGCTCCCAGCGGCGTCGGCAAGTCCAGCGCGGTTCAGGGCGAGATGGCGACAAAATTCTCCTGCGGCAAAGAGGCGTTCGGCATCAAGCCGTCGCGTGCGCTCAAGATTTTAATCATCCAGGCGGAAAACGACCAGGGGGACACGACAGAGATGCTCCGGGATGTTGTCCGCAAGCTGTCGCCGGAGGACAAAAAGCTGGTCGCCCAGAACACGTGGTGCTCGGAGCCGGTCGCGGACTTCACCGCGCTCAACTTTATCTTCGCCCTCCGCATCTGGATCGACGAGTTCAAACCGGATGTGACAATTCTCGACCCGATGAATGCCTACACGGGCGGCGACCCGAGCGACCCGAGCGTGCTCACGCCGTTTTTCCGGCAGTGGCTCCTGCCGCTGCTCAAAGAGAAGGGCGTCGGCTGCATCGTCATCCACCACATGCCGAAGACCAGGGGCTGGGATACCAGCAAGTGGAAACACACCGACTTTATGTATATGGGCGCTGGCAACGCGGAGCAGACCAACGTGGCGAGAGCGGTCCTGGTCATGGACTCAACAGACAACCCGATGATCTACAAATTCATCGCAACTAAGCGCCGTCAGCACATCGGCTGGGCAGGCGGCGAGGGTGCTGCGCCGGGGGAGTGGTGGGTCCGCTATTACAAACATTCCAACACCGGCATCGCCTGGGACGAAGCTGAAAAAGACGAAGTGGCCGTCGTTAAAGCGAAAGCCACAGCGAAAAAGAGAAAATTCGGCGGGAAATATCCTTTGCCCGTGGTGCTCACTCCACTGCTTAACGCCGATGACCAGGGCCTCACTTGCCGGGAGCTTCACCGGCACCTGGCCAGGAGCGGCAGCGACATTAGTGAAAACTGTGTTTGGAAAAAGCTTTCCAAAGCCTCATTCGAGAGGTTCGTGGAGACGGACAAAGATGGTCGATACACCCTCACGCAGGCGGGACTGGAGCTGTTTTCATGAACACCATCCCACTTGACGAAAAAAGTGGATTCGACTCGGTTTTACCGAGTGTTTGCCAGTTTGCCTGTCAAAAGGCTGTTTGCCACCGCATGGCAAACAGGCAAACTGGACCTTGCAGGAAATCAAGATCAGCTCAGCAGGCCAGAGAGTTTGCCTGTTTGCCTTGCCTGTTTGCTTTTGGTCAGTTTGCCTGTTTGCCTCCTCCTCTATAGAGGAGGCAACAGGAAAGGCAAACAACGCCAAGGATGTCGTGCCCCTGCCGTCGAGATACAACGACGGGAGCATCCCAATGCCGTGGTTTACGGAATCCCGGCACTTCGGGTGCGACTGCCCGGAGGAGTTTCGGTCGGACTTCCTGGCCGAAAGCGCCAGGGCGAAGTTGCGGTCCCTTTGCAGCGACTGCCGTGGTAAGCCCGCGTATCGTCGGCCTTCGATCAAGGCTGAGCTTGCGAAGCTGAGAGCTGGCGATGATGAGATGACCCGGCTGTGGACAAAGCGAGCATGGGCACGTCGCCCATGTTAGGACCCGGCAAGCTCGCCCGGCCATCCGAGGGCGCAGCGGCCATAACAGGGTTGGCGCGTGGGCGTCCACGCGGGCGGCTGCCCGGTCGCACGGGGCACCGACCATTCCTTCTGGCTGTCTCGGCCTTCCTGGCGCTTCGGCGCTCCGCAACGCCTTTCTTTCTGGCACCGAGGGCAACAGCAGCCGGGTGCCGGAAGGGCTCTAAGGAACGCGCCTCGACATAGCCAATCCGGCGCGAGCGCACCGAAAACGGATCGACATGCGCGACACAAGCCCAACCGCGCTTCGATGCCAGCAGTGTCCCCAGCGTGCGGCCCGGTAGGACGACTGCCATCCCCACCCAACCCCGCTTTTTCCCGATCTTGCCCGTCCATGCTCTCTCTTGCCGTTTCGGTGTTGATGACTGCAATCCGCGTAACGCCGCGCCTGCCGAGCTGATTTCTACCGCGAGCCTGGCTTTTTCGAGGGCGGCTTTGCAGTTGTTTGGCGCATCGGCAATCTGTGCTTCCCAAAAGTCGATCATGGCTTAACTACTCGTCGCCCCCGACGCTTTCGGTTTCTCGCTGCCGACCAGCTCTCCAACCACAGGCACCGCCTGGCTTCTTGTCACCTGCAAGTCGTTGCGCAAGTTGCGTTTGTCATGATTTTCAAGTGAATCTCCCCGGCGCAAATGTCGGCCTCGCGTCTTGGTGGCGTCCGGCAAAAGGGACACCGGCGAGTAGGATAGAGGGGGTGGGCCTGCCAGGCTGCGCGGCGGCACCGTCCTGCCCCGGCCATCTTGTTCACGACCGTCCCCCGAGCAGCAAGGCGTTCAGCAAGTGCGGGCAAGTGGCAAGCCAGCACCATTTTGCCGTCGTGGCTCGCCATCAAGACCGTCTGAACCTGGCTGCCAAGGCCAAGCTCCCGGACCCTGAACCTGTAGTCCGCTGGGAGGCTCCGACCATTGATTCCTTCGATGCAGCCGCCAGCATTATCAATTAACCGATTTCACGACATGGAGCTAAACTGCCGCCATGAAACCAAAACAAAACGAATTGAATGGCGAGCAGGGGCGAGCAGCGCGGCATTTCCTTCAGTTGTGCTTGCTGCCCCTGTTCATGGTAATGGTCTGGGCCGGGTGCAAGCAGGAGGGGAAGGTCGCTGCCGACACCAAAACCGTCGCTGCCACTACCGCCGACATCAACCCCGTCGGCACCTATACCTTGGTGACCGTGGACGGGAACAAGGTGCCTTGCACTATGCAGCACGAAGGGCACACGATGACCATCAAGTCGGGCAGCTTCATCATCAATGCCGATGGCACTTGCAGCAGCAAGATGTCCTTGGCAGGCCGCGAGGCGGCCATTGAGGTCAAGGCCAGCTACACCCGGCAAGGCTCAACACTCACCATGCAGTGGGAACGGGCTGGCATGACCACCGGCACCGTCGAAGGTGACACGTTCACCATGAACAACGAGGGAATGGTCTTCGCTTACCGGAAGTGAGCGAAAAGTGCTTCAGAATCGCCCAAGAATGCGCTTGAGGAACCGGCAGGAACCATCACGGCAATACTGGCGCGTCCGCGCCGCCGAATAGACGTGAACACGCGCCGGGCCATTTATGAAGTCGGGGCCGTGGCTGCGACCGCACTCCTGCACCCGGTTTTTGTGGATGTCCTGCACCAGCGAGCAGTGTTCATCGGCGTCGCCCTTGCCCGAGGCGCGGGTGTTTTGGTGCCGTCGTCTGGCTGGACGGGTTCGCCAGCAGGTAGCGGGGCCGGGGTTGGTTTGGGCGGCTTGCGGCAAAGCGCCCGCAGTGCGGCGGCGAGCTGGCCGGTCATCCCACCCTGGCCTGCGATGCCCCGTGGCTGGTCTTGCGCCAGCGTCGTCCTGGACGCTCATTGGCGGGCCGATGGTGAGGCAGCCCCGGCCTCCGGCGGGCCCACGCCGGGCGCGGCACCGTCCTCAGAGGCCATAAATCCGCTTCAATGAAAAGGCCCAGGCTTCGGGCGCGGTATCCGTCCGGCCATCGGCGCAGCCGGTCTTCCAGGCGCGCTTCGACCGCAGGGTCGTGTCGCCGGTGCCGCCCTTGGCGGCTTTCAACTGGGCGGCGACCCGCTGCCGACGAGCGGCTGGAACAAGAATCCCGGCAGGTGTTAACGGCCCGCCGCGCACCACGGAGGCAAAGCCAGGACCTGCGCCGGGCGGTTGGGCCGCGCTCCAGGGGCCAAAGGCGAGCGAGGGCGGGCCTTCCGGCGCGAGGCGGGGCTACGGGGGAAACCAGCCCGGCTCCGTTCATCGGCGACGACGGGAAGCCGTTCCTCCAGCGCGATCAAACCCGACGCGGGGCACCGCAGATACCCAAGAACGAGCTTGTCTTGCCGCTCCGGCAGGAGCACAATTTCAGGGCAAGTTGCCCTGCGGACATCGGTTTCTTGTCGAACCACTTTGGGGCGATGTATAAGGGTGGCTTTAATCCGCGTCGGATTGATTTTGGTCAACAGGTATCAAGGTTGTGGATGCAGACGGCAAAGGCAAAACCGGTCACCGTGAGCGGCTGCGCGAGCGGTTTCTCCACGGCGAGGCATCCTCGCGCACTGATGAGACGCTGCTCGAACTGCTGCTGACCTACGCCATTCCGCAGCGCGACGTTCAGCCGCTGGCCAAAAACCTCCTCGCCAAGTTCGGCACCCTTGGGCAGGTGCTGGCAGCCGATCCCAAAGCCCTCTGCGAGGGCGATGGTGTTAAGACCACTACCGCAGCCCTGCTCAAGCTGGTCGATCACCTGCGCCAGAAATCCACCGGCCCCAGGCCAGCCGAAAAGTTGCAGGAGCACCCTCCCGCCCAGGCCGAAGCCCCAATTTTGCCCGGACTGAAGCTGGAACCTCCGGCAGCCGCCACCAGGCCCAAGGCCGTCAAACCGCTGAAGCCCAGGCAGGGAACTGAGCTGTTCGGAAAGGCCGCGCTCCGTGAGGCGATCCAGCTCCTGCCCTCGCTGCCGGACTCCGAGTCCCTGGGCGAGATCCGGGAGCACCTTCGGAAGAACCTGCACTTCAGCGCGGAGGAAACCCGAAAACGATATGCCGCTTATATCACGAGGCGGTTGTTCCCAGACGGCATTGCCGACCAGGCCCTGCGTGCTTTTGGAAAGGCGAACGCCTCGACGCCCGAGCTGAAGGAGGTCTGCTTTTACCGGTTTTGCAAGGCCGAACCGCTCATGCAGAGCGTGATCGCCGACCTGTTCCTCCCGGCGCTCGGCATGGGACGTGTCCGGCGCGAGCGGATCATGGGCTACCTGCAAAACAAGTTCCCGGAGTCCAGAAGCACCGGCGACTGCACCCAAGCCATCGTGGACGCCCTCGTAGCCGGGGGGATCGCTGCCGCCGACCGAAAGCAGGTCACCTTCTCCGCACGACGGGTTCTCCCCACGTCCTTCGCCTTCGTCCTGCACTCCGAGTTCCCTGAACCTGGCATCTACGAGGTCGCCAAGGCGGAATCCAACCGCCTCCTGAACTGCCTGCTGTGGACACCGGAGCGCATCCTGGCCGCCCTCTATGAGCTGCGGAACCTGGGCATCATCTCCAAGATCTCTGAGATCGACTCGGTGCGCCAGTTCACGCTCAAGTTTGACCTGACCGGAGTCGTCAATCACCTGCTCAAGGGAGGCAAGGCCGCATGACGAACACCGAAATCATCGAAACATTGAGAGCGCGGCTGTCGCTTCCTGGCGGTCGCCATTTGTATGGCGTCCTGGGAAGCTACGACCTTCTGTCTCGTTTTGCTGGCCAGTTGGCCAAGGCCAAATCGGTCGAAGGACAGCAATTCCCGAAGGCCATCTCCGTGAACCGTGGCATCCTGGACACGATCCCCGATGATGAGTTCCGCAAACTGGTCAACGACGAGGCCAAACGCCCGGAGCCGACTGCTGCGCATGTAGCCTCCGCCTTCGAGCAGTTCATCCGATCCAAGCTGGCTGGCCAGGGGCTGATCGTGCTGAAAGACCTGGAGCTGGTTTTCTCCTACCACCTTGAGCTGAACCTGCTCCGCACCCTGGCGGCTGACCAGGATCGCATCCTTCTCCTCTTGCCCGGAAAACGGGAGCGTGGCGGCGTCATCCTGTTCCTGGATTCCGACCACGGCAGCTACACCCTGCCCACCAATTTGATCGCCGACAACAACCTTTGGGAGTTGAGGAGTTGATATGCCTGAAGACCTGCTAACGCAAAGAAAGCCGCTGGACGAGATCTGCACCGTTCCAGACAAGATCATCTCGGTCTATTCGCTCGAAAAGCACGTATGGGCCAACTCCAACTCCGACCAGGCCCGGCGCGACCGCAAGCCCGAGCTGAAGACCATCGAGGAGTTCAAGCTCGATCCAGTCCGTCCCTTCTTGACTGACATCCTGCGCCGGATCGCGGCCCCTTACGACCGCCAGCGCAAGGACAATCCCATTGGCCAGGGCTATTGGATTCAGGCCGAGTTCGGCAGCGGCAAATCGCATTTGCTCTGCTTCCTTGCTGCGCTTTCCCTCGGCGACAAGACCGCCTGGCAGATGATCCAGGAGAAGGAGACAAAGGCTGACCGGGGCAAGCGCGAATCGCTTTTTCAGTTTTGGGAGGAAGGTGTTCAGGCGAAGTCCGCCAAGCTCAGCAAGGGTTTGTTCGTGATCGTAAAGACCCTGGTGGGTGTGGGCGGCGGCACCATCGGCATGAGCCAACAGGGGCGCACGCTTTCGGACTACATTCTGGATGCCGCCAATGAACAACTCCAGGCCGAGACCGGCAAGAATCTGTCTCTTTATCCCGTGGAGATCTTGGCAGACCGGTTCATGACGAAGGACGTGGATCGCTATCGCAACGATCTCCGCAAGTTCCTTAAAGATCCGAAATACTTCGAGGAGGATGAGTTCGAGGACGTGGACAATTTCCTGCGCGACATCCAGCAGAACAAATCGCCCGAATACAAGCGCAGTTGCGGGAACAAGCTCTGGCAGTTCTACGACGAATACCTGGGGGTCCATCCGCAGATCGCTGCCGAGACGGAAGACATTCTCAAGCACCTGGTCGAGACCGTCATGGCGGAGGGCTATGCCGGTGTGCTGCTGATTTTGGACGAGGTTTCGCTGTTCATGAAGAACCGCAACGACAACCAGCGCACCGACGATGAGAAGACGCTCGTGGTGCTCTCGAACCGGCTGGCCAAGATCCATAACTTGCCGATCTGGACGGTCTGTTCCGCGCAGCAGGCCATCGAGAGCAAGATGGGCGTCAAGAACATCATTGCCGACGACCGCCTGAAGCTCGTGAAGCTGCTGGAGGAGGACAAGGATTACTACGACATCGTGCTGTCCCGCGTGCGCGAGATCACGAATGAACAGGCGGTCGGCAACTACTATCAGTTCTACAAGCGCGGATTCACCTGGCCGCAGAACATCGGCGAGAAGGAGTTCAAGCACTTCTTTCCGTTCCACAAGCCAGCCTTGGAAGTCCTGCGTGCCATCACCTACGAGCTGACCACGGCGCGGTCGGCCATCCATTTCATGCACCAGACCTTGAAGCACCAGGTCAAGGTGAAGGGCCGCGAACTGATCCGCCTGTGGGAGTTGTTCGACGAGGCGGTGCGCTACGAGGAAGATCCGAGCGGTGTCACCGCAGGGCTGGTTGCGATCAAAACGAAGCGCGAGTCCGAATACCGCGCCTACGAGCAGTGCAAGCGCCAGATCGACGGCCTGACCAAGGGCAATCTCAAGGTAAACCGTGACAAGGCTATCAAGGCGCTCCAGACCCTGTTCCTCTACCACATCGGCAGGACCAAGCAGATGGGCCTCACCCCCGAGGAATTGGCCAACTCCGTTTTAATCGAGCGCAAGGAAGACGCCACGGCCCAGGAGAACATCGAGCACTACGAACTGCTGGCCGACAGCCTGAAAAAGGAGCTGCGCCAGGTCGCGCAGACCACCGACGAGGAGGGCAACCCGCGCTACCGATTTGATCCTGTCGTCACCGGCGTCGATCCAAACACCGAGTTCAAGAAAGCCCGTGATGAGGCCGAGGCGAACAAAGCCATGCAGCAGGGGGCATGGGATCACCTGCTGGCCCTGGATGAGTGGCCGGTGCGGACACGTCAGATGACCTTCGACATGGCCGGTGGAGTCCGTTCCATCTTCCGTGACATCGCCCCGTGGGAAGAAAAGAGTTCGGCCAAGACTGGCGACCAGTCCATCGACATCACCTGGCAGGGACGCCAGACCAGCGGTGTTGTTGGGATGCGCGATCTGCTCAAACTCTCGTCGGATCTGGCCAACCTGCCGGAGTTGGCGACCGATCAGACCCATCACGATTTCGCGGCCTACATCTCGACCAAACCGGTCGGGTCCGACGTATGCCAGAAGCTCCTCACCCGGCGCAACGATCAGCGTATCCTGCTTTGGAGTCCCGAAGACCTGACCGCCCAGGAGCGCGACCGGTTGATCGACTTCGCGGCCTACCGGAAGCTCGTGGCCGACTGGCAGAACAAGGAGACCGAGGACGCCCTGGCCGTCATCTCCTGGGTCAACAACGCGCTCAAGACCGAGATGGGGCCAATCGCCAAGATCGTTGAGAACAGCTACGCCCGAGGCCGCATTGACGCCCTGAACAACTCCGCCATGCCCTTCAAGGTGGTGGGCGAATTGGGTGCCGTGCTGTCGCCGCTGGTGGATCGCGTCTTGAAGTCGGTTTACGAGTCGAGGGACATCGAGTTCGATCCGCCCTTCATCTTCCGCAAGGAGGAGGGCGTGAAGGTTATCAACGGCATCGTTCGGATTGGCCGCATTCCCAAGGGGGCGAAGCCGAACCAGGACATCAGCGCGGCTCAGAACTTCGGTTACGGCCTCAAGATCATGCGGAAAGGGGCGGAGAAGGAACTCGACACGAGCGACAATCCGCACATCCAGGACATCTGGCAGTTCATCGACGACAACCTGACCGATGAGGGGGCCAGCATGAAGGTCGAGGCCCTCTACAAAAACTTCATGGGCATCGGAGGCCCGAAGAACTACGGCCTGACCGAACGCATGGTTCAGATCTTCTCGTTGTGCCTCGTGCAGCAGGGAAAGATTCGGATCTCCCTGGGATCGAAGTCAGGGCTGCCCTATCCGTTCCTCGATTACTCCAATATCGCGGAGATCGACTTTTCCGTTAAGGTGCTCGACGCCCTGGGCGAAGTGCAGAAGATGGCCAAGCCCGAAAACTGGGAAGTGCTGCGCCCATACGCTGAGAAGCTGCTGAATGAGCCGATCCGAAGCACGCACGACGATGCCATCATCTCCGGCTTCCGGGCCAAACTGAAAAACCTGTTCGGAAAGGGCAAGGAGGAGTCGGCCAGGGTGGTCACCAAAGTCCAGGGGCTGTTCGATTGCCTCAAGGGGGAAAACCCATACGCCAAGGAAATCGGTCAGGTGGCCAAGCTCTACGCCGCCGACATCTCCTCCGGCAATGACATCAATCTGCTCCTGCACGCCCTCAAGGAAGCGTTCGGATACCAGGTGTTCGACAGCAACGCATCGTCACAAACCGAAATCGACGATCTCGCCAACCGGCTGAAGAACTACCGTGACGTTCAGAACCTTTTGGCGTTCGACACTGAACTCCGGGCGGCGAGCGCCTACGTCACCCACACCCTGCCGGACACAAAAGACCTGAAAGCCGTCCGGGAAGCGCAGTCCGAGGTCGCCGCCAAGCTCGCCAATATCCGCACTTACATCGACTCCGAAGTCGCCCTGACCACGGAGCTGGTTGGCCAGACTCCACCCGCATCGGGCGAGACTGGCACGATCTCCGTGCTGATCCGCGACTACACGGAAGCCTATGCGACCCTGCACGACACCGTGATGGCGAAACTGGAGGAGCAACGCGACAAGATCGAAGCTCTCCCGGTTAGCCAGGGGTTCAAAGCCTTGCAGACGCTGGAGGGAATCAGTGCCTTGCAGCCTCCGGTCAGCGGTTCCCTGGACTTCCAGGGATTCGCCTCGCAGATCCGTTTGTGTCCGTCGCCCTCCCGGCAGTCGGTTGAGCAGCAGCTTCGCAACGGGCCGGTTCACGAATGCTGCCTGACCTTCGAGACCTACGGTCAACAGCTCCAACACGCCGAGCAGGTGTGTCAGCAGGCCGAAGCCGAACTCAGTGCGGCTTTGGATCGCAAGGTGGAAGTCTTTTTGAATCCAGCGATCCGGGCGCGGCTGGATCAAGGTAAGCAGGAAAAGGTCATCGCCGACCTCCTGGGGAAAACCACGCTGCCGGAGCTGCGCGGCTTCCTGGTCGAGAACGCCTCCCCGGAACTGGTTCAGTGCATCAACCGCTACCTCAAGAACATCGTCACCAAGAACGTGAAGCTGAGCGAGTTCAAACCGTCGCTGACGACCATCGAACCCAGTCAAGCTCCACAGGTGGTCAAGGAGTTCGAGAAGTTCCTGGACGACCAGTTCAAGAGCATCTCCGACGGCGGCGATGGCACTTTGCCCATGCTGCATTTCGAGTGAGAGAGGTATGGAAATCAAACCCGGCACAACCTTGGGAGAGCGATTTGAGTTTCGCCAGCATTTGGCGTCGGGTGGTTTTGGCCAAGTTTGGGAGGGGTTTGACCGCGAACTCAAGCGAACCATCGCGGTGAAGCGACTTCTTCGAGACACGCTTGGAAAGATCAACAAATCGGAAGTCATCGAGGAGGCTCAAAGGGTTGCTGCATTGAACCATCCCAACATCGTTGCCCTATACGATGTGCGCGAGTTCGACGATGAGGTCTTCATCATCATGGAGTTTCTACCTGGTGGTTCACTCCACGACCGGCTGCGAAGCCAGTCCAGAGCATCCCGCTGGATTTCAGCGTCCGATGGCATTCGCTTGATCCGGGAAATCCTTGCTGGCTTGGAGGCAGCCCACGGGAGCGAGGGAGGGGCAATCATCCATCGGGATTTGAAACCGCAGAACATCCTGTTCGACCGGAATGACACCGCGAAGTTAGTGGACTTCGGGTTGGCAGCAGTTGGTGAAGTCAATCCACTGCCCACATGGGATCGCAAGCTACTCGGTGAGCACGAGGGCACGTTGGGCTACAAATCTCCAGAGCAACTGACAGGTCTCAAACTCGACCCACGGACGGATCTGTTCAACGTGGGACTCATCGCTTACTTGGTTTTTTCGTCGATCCATCCGTTCACCGACGAACGGTTTCTTTTCACTCATCGGGAGATGGTGCTTGAACCATACAGACCTACGCCGCCAATCGCCAGGAATACCGTCCCACCCGATCTCGGGGCTTTCGTCCTGCACCTGCTGGAGAACGAGCCAGCCAAGAGATTCGACTCCGCTACTCAGGCGCTTTCAGAATTTGAGAATGTCGAGACTGCGTTCAGGGATCTGCTCCAAGATCGTTGTCTAAGACTCCATGACGCGCTGGTTTCAGGTGCTGCCTCCGAGGCTATCGACTCCAACGATTTGGCGACGGGGATTTCGCTTCTAAAGCAGGCCGGTTTCTACCCTCAAGCCAAACTCCTCTATGAGAAAGGGGGCCTCGACCTGTCGCAGCTTTCTCCGGCAGCTCGGAGCCGCGTGAATGAGGATTACGCCTTTTGTGGTCGCAGGTTGGAGAAAGAGGAGGCGCTCGCATGATCCACGGAACACCCAACCTCAATGACTGGCTGCTCGGCAAACTGGAGCCGCTGAAGGAGAACAAGCGCATCCTCGTGCGCGATCCCTTGCAGCTTTTCAACAAAGCCGAGGGCGTCATCCACAATTTCGCCAAGGAGAACGGCTTCATGGTCATCGTGGCCGCGACCAACCTGGTGTTCCGTGATCTTTACGAACAGGCGGTGGACGATGCCGACGTGAAGAAGATCCTCGCCCTGGATCGCACCCCGGCCAAACGCCGCAAGGTTCAAAGCTCAAACCAGGCCCCGCCACTGTTTTACCCCGATCTCCTGGCCGACACGCCTGCGGCTGCTCGCATCGAAGTGGATCTGCGTCAGTTCTTGCAGGAGACCACCACCGACCCGCTCTGGCCTCCCGCGACCAACGAACGGCAGTTTGCCCGGCTGATCCTGGATCATCTCGGCGGCGTGGTCCGCGCTCACCAGAACCTGGTTGCCACGAGTCGGGGGCAGTTCACCGACCACGACTTCCAGACCATCGTCGCGTATGCTGCCCTGGGCATCCCGGAATCGGCGTTTAAGAGCCACGACACCCTGGACTACTGGAAGATCGGCCTCCAAGGCCATGCCGTGCTCAAAGACCTGGCAGATCTCTCCCCGGAAGCCACGCGCTTGATTAAGGGCGAACTCAAGAAAGCGCCCGAGCCGTTTTGCTGGTTCGTTGACCGTGAGCCGGAGCAGGTCATTCGCGCCTTCTACCTTTCCGTGATTCTCAGCCAGCATTTCCAGCAGTGGTCGCTGTTGCTGGCCAACATTGACGCTTCCCTTAAGCCGATGTCCGTCATCAAGACCAAGGTCTTGAAGGATGCCGCGCCCCAGTTGATCGCCCTGGACCGCCAGCAGGCCCAAAACGACCTGGAGGCCGTGGAGTCGAGCCTGACCAAGGAAAACCTCCAGCTCCTCCTGGTGGAGCAGCTCAAGCTCACGGGCGTCAGCGTGGCGGTGTCCGCCATTGAGAAAGAGAAGTATTCGCCCCTGTTCCGTTCGCTGGCCCTGCTTGTGGCCCTCGACGACCTACTCTCGGGCAAACCGGACGCAGCCGCCCACCAGCGAATCGGCAAAGTCCTGTTCCCAGAGCCGGGGGCTGCTCAACGCGAGCTGGTGGACACGATTCCCACCCAAGCCTGGTCCGATCTCAAGGAAGCCTACCGCCTGGCCACGGAGATTCAGTCCCTGCGCCAGGTGCTGGCGAAAACGCTCAAGAGCCTTTCCACGGTCACACAGCCCCAGCAACTGTCGCTGAAGTTCTTCCTGGATGCCTGGAACACGCAACGCCTGAACCGCCTGGAATACTTCCTGGCGGCTCTGTCCCGGTTGATCGAGCACGGCCAGCTTCTGCCGCGACCCGAGCTGGATCTGCCCTCGGCTTTCGGCAATGCCGTGCATGGTCTCCGCACGCGCATCCGAACCCTGTTGGACGATGTGCATCGCCAGCTCGACCAGCTCAACACCCGGTTCCAGCAGTTGGTCACCGCCCGGTATCCCGATTGGGCGAAGAACGACCAGGGCACACTGGCCGACGCGCCCATCCTCACCAGCCAGTTCATCGCCCGGTGTCTCAAGCCCAACTGGGACGCGCAGACCGAGAAGGCGGTGTTGTTCATCTTCGACGGGATGCGCTACGACATCTGGGACGAACTGCTCAAGCCCATGCTGCTCGACCGCCTGGAGATCCTGGCCGACCTGCCCGGCAGCTCCATCCTGCCCTCCGAGACCCAGCTCACCCGCAAGGCGATCAGCGCCGGGCTGTTCCCGGAGAGCTTCGACAAGTCGGTCTCGGAAGACCGGCTGCTGAAGCCAGCCCTCGCAAAAGAATTTGGCTACCAGGGCGACGTGAAAGTGGTCGCTCCCGAAGGCTCCGGCACCGGCGAGACCGTCCGCTACCAGGCTGGCAACCTGGCGGTTTATATTTTCGAGCTGTGCGACAAGGAGCTGCACCACATCAAGACCAAGAAACTCCCCGATGGCCGCGAAGTGCCCACCCGGCCTCTCTCCTACGTTTACGAGCAGAACATCAAGAACATCATCGACACCGAGGTCATGACCGTTGTGCGGTCGCTGGCTCCGGGCACCAAGGTCTTCGTCACAGCGGATCACGGCTTCGGGCGTGTGGGCCGTGAGCCGCTCTGGTTCGACGACTCCAGCCTCAACGAGCGCGAGGATTGCGCCTACCTGAACACCTGGCTCCGGGTTCCGTGCTCCACCACGTATCTGCCCAGAAAGGTGCTCGACAACGTGATCCCGTTCACGCTTGACCAACTACGCCTGCCCTTGAAGGAAACGGTGAAGGTGCAGAAGACCGGGCAGACCTACACGAAGGAATACAAGGCCGTGGTGTTCCCCAGGGTCGGCTACTCGTTCAGCCGCCAGGGATCGCACTACAACCCCGACGCCTATTCCCACGGCGGGATCAGCATCCAGGAACTGGTCATCCCGATGGTCGTGCTCCGCGTTCGGCTCAAAGACGAGGGCCTCATCGGGCTTGACCAGATTGAAGGCCCCAAGGAACTGCTGGAAGGCCAGGAGGCGACGTTCCAGCTCCGGCTCCGGCGCAGCGCCAAGCAAAGCCTGTTCGAGGAAGAACTGCGAGTGGACGTGGAGATCGAGATTGCCGCGCCCAGGCAGCCCGGTGCCGAACCAGTCGAGCCGGAGACGGGCACCACCACCCTGCCGCGCCAGGTGTGCTACGTGGGCACCGGGGGAGCGCAGGTGCCGGTTTTAATCTGCCACAAGCCCGAGGAAGCGACCGTCGAAGAACGCCGCGCTGGCTCCATGCAGCGGGTGCTGACCGTCACGGTGAGCTGGCGCGAGGGGGCACGCACCGCCCGAAAGTCCCGGACGCTGGCCTATACCGTGCAACTGAACTCCGAGCGGGTCGTCCGCCGCCTGGGCAACCTAGGCAGCATCCTCGGCCTGGCACCGAAAGGAATCCGCTGATGAGGAGTAACAACAAGGCTGCCACCCAAACGGGAGGGCTGTTTAAGCAGACAGTGCCCAAGATGCCCGAGGGTTACTACTCCGGGGACAGGCCGAATCCCAATCTCGCCGCTTTCGTCGAGCAGCACATGCGCGAGAATCCTTACGACCCGGCCACGGACACTTACGACGTGCCTGCCTTCGACAGGCCCATCGAGACCACGAAGGCGACGGCGATCTACAACATGCACACTTACTGGTCGAAGAAGCCGCACGACGCCATTCGTCAGTATATTTGCCACTGCACAAAGCCTGGCGACCTCGTGCTCGATCCATTCTCTGGTTCGGGCGGAACTGCGGTTGCAGCCCTAATCGAGGGGCGGAAAGCTATCGCCATCGACCGATCACCAGCGGCGACGTTCATTACCAAGAATTACTGCACACCGGTTGATGTGGAATCCCTTCGATCCACATTCAAAGAACTCCGACATAAAGTGCAAGGGGAGATCGAACGCTTGTATGAGACGCGGTGTGACCGCTGTGGTGGGCGTGCATTAACAGCCTACGCAGTATTTTCCCAAGTATTCCAGTGCCCTCGCTGTCAGAAAAGGGTGCCCCTGTTCGACTGTGTTCCAGCCACAATAAGCGTTCAGAAGAAAGTAAAAGGCAAGCTTGTCGAGGAGGACAAAGAAATCAGTGCGTGTCCCTTTTGCTTCAGGCCAGAAAGCCCTGCTGAGATCAGCACCCGCAGCGAACACAAGTTCGGTGCTGTCCCGGTCCTGGTTAGCTATATCTGTCAATGTGGCTGTAAACCGGCGCGAAGCGAACGACAGCATAATGATACCAATTCCACGCGGCGGACGTTCTTCGAGAAGCACGATCTGGCGAAGCTTAAAGAGGTTGAGTTGTCGCCAATTCCCTATTGGTATCCGCAAGGGCGCATGATGAACATGCCTGAAGGAGAAAGTGTATGGGGCATTCTTTACCGAACCGGTGTCGCCTCGTGGAGTTCGGTCGATCAGGTGTTCACGAAGCGGAACCTGTGGGCTTTGGCATTGCTACGCCATTATGCCAAGGACAATCCGACCCTTCTTTTCGTCTTGAACAGTGCCTTGCTTAATTGCTCACGAATGTATCGACACCGGGAAAGCGGAGGCGGAGGCCCCGCTGGTAGTATCTCGATCCCTCAGATCCACCGTGAGATGAATGTATGGGAACAGTTCGAGACAAAGTTCAATGGCATTCTCGACGGCATCACCGAATTAGCGCGGACTTTGAGGACGACGGAAGTATGTGTCTCAACTCAGAGCAGCACTGACTTGTCGGCAATTCCTGAATCATCGATTGATTACATTTTCACTGATCCGCCCTACGGGGATAAGTTTCCCTACGGCGAGTTGAATTTTATCTGGGAGTCTTTCCTGGGCCTGGACTGCCGTTGGCACACCGACGAGATCATTGTGAACTCCGTTCAGGGGAAGTCGGAAGCCGATTGGAGCAACCTGATGGACAGGGCTCTTCGAGAGTGTTTCAGAGTGCTTCGCCCAGGCCGGTGGCTTTCGATCTGTTACCATGACACATCAGAAGGCACCTGGGAGGAATTGCAGCGCATTCTGGATGACATCGGCTTTATAGCAGATGCCACTGGGAGGGCCGTGTTTATTGATACTGGTCAGAAATCAATTAAGCAACTCATTGCCGACAAAATCACCAAGCGCGATCTGGTCATCAACTTCCGTAAGCCAAAGCCTGGGAAACGCCTCTCCGCTCAGAATGTTACGGGTGACGAAGACCAGCAGACGTTCAGGGAGAAGGCCCAGTCGGTCATCCGAGGGTTCCTCCAGACCAATCCCGGCTCGACCAAGGATCGCATATACGACGCGGTGGTGAGCCGCCTCGTGCGAAAGGGCCAAATGGAGGCACACAACTTTGACGAATTGCTCCGGGAGGTCGCTGAGGAGATCAAAGAGCCGGTGAAGAAGAACCTGTTCGAGAACGAGGAGCCTGACCTGCTTGGCTCCCACCTTATGGGCCGCTGGCATCTCAAGGAATCCGAGGTCGGGGCGGAGGACGCGGAACGCGCCACGGCGGACTCTGCCGGGACGCGCATCCACGACTTCCTGGCCAGCACGACTGGCGCGAAGCTGAAGGAGAGCGAATCCAGGATCGGCGAGTTTCAGGCGGACATTGCCGAACTGAGGGCGAAGCTCCAGGCCGTCGATCAGGGCAAGTCCGAAGAATCGCGTGGCAAGCTGGTGCGGGAAATTCGTGAACTGACGGAGACACTGGACAAGCTGACCGCCCAACGCGCCGAATGGGAGCGCCAGGCGTTGGACTACAGCCACATCTTCGAGTTCTACGTCGCCGCCATAAACCCGAAGCCCAAGGCCACGCTGGAGGAGATCCTAGCGGACTACTGCTACCAGACCGAGGAAGGCAACTGGCGTCCGCCGCTGACCGAGCCGGAGAAGAAGGAAAAGGGCAGCGAGCGCCAACGCGCCGTGCGGCGGAAGATCCAAAGGTTCTGCAACATCCTGGAAGCTGGTGACGCAATCCCCGAGAGCGAGCGCCCCGATGCGCCGACCCTGGCCGAATGGATTCGCCACTGCCGCCGCACCGGCCTGCACACCCAGGGCAGGCTGCTCTACACGCGTGGCGGCGACCTCAGCGCACTGAGCGAACAGGCTCAGGTGGACGTGGAAGAAGATTACCAGGTCTGCGTGAAGCACCTGGAGCGCGGCGCGAATTGAAGGCTAAGAACTACGCCTGTTCAAGCATCGAGAAAACCGCGCCAAAGCAATCCACCAGTCTGATGACCGGGAGAACGCGATGATTGAAATCCCTGAACCGCTAATGACCGACATCTCAGACGGGAGATGCTTGCCGTTCATCGGAGCAGGCTTCTCGCTCAACGCGAAGCTCCCTCCTGAGCTGAAAATGCCCGATTGGAATGGCTTGGCGAAGCAGCTCGCTCAAGCGGCTAAGCTCGATGCGAGTCTTTCACCCCCAATGATTGCGGAACGATACGAACAGCGATTTGGCAGAGTGCAGTTGATCGAAGCGATTCGGAAGGCTCTCCACGCGGAAAAGGCGAAACCTGGTTCAGCACATCTTTCTTTTGCAATGCTACCGTTCGATACGGTTTACACGACGAACTTTGATCTGCTGCTTGAAGAAGCCTATTCTGCGCGTGGAAGACCCTTCAGGTCGCTCGTTGGCGAGTTGCAGATGCCGTTTCACGCAGGCCGGATGGCCCCGAATATCGTGAAGCTACATGGTGATTTACGCCATGAGGAGCACATTATCGTAACCCAGAAGGACTACGATACATTCCTGCAACGGTATCCAGTCATCGCCACTCACCTGTCGGCCATGCTCATAACGCTGACACCGTTCTTCATCGGCTACAGTCTGAGTGACCCTGATTTTCTCCACATTCGCAATGTCATCCGAGCACGCTTGGGCGACTTTGAACGGATGGCTTATGTAGTTCAATTCGATGCAACAGAGGAAGATGTCGAGAAAGCTCTGAGCGACAGAATCCACCTGATCTCACTGTCCACCGGAGCCAACCGCACCAGGGATGACACGCTGGCTGAGCTTTTCGAGAGCGTTCAAAAACGAATGGACACAGATGCGGGCACGAGGTTCCGGGCGTCCCGCCCAGACGCTTTTGAACCGCTCGAAGGGCATATCATTGCAAGGGCGGTTGGATCGTCGGAAGCATCCGCCGTCTTGGCAGCCACTTCCACGCTCTGCTTTGTGCTGATGCCGTTTTCGGAGAAGTTCGATGTTGCGTATCGCAAACTAATTGCCCCCGTGGCAGCCGAGGCGGGGCTTACGGTTGCGAGGGCTGATGAATTGTCCGCGCCCGGCTCGATCATCGAGCGGATTCGAGTGGCCATTCAGCAGGCGAGAGTGTGCATCGTTGATTTGACCGAAACTAACGCTAATGTCATGTTTGAACTCGGACTGGCGCAAGCGGCAGGAAAGCCCACCGTGTTGCTCAGCCAAGATCTCTCACGGCTTCCCTTTGGCGTGCGATCTCAACGAATCATCAAGTATGACGGTTCAAATCCCCAGGCGGCGCAACCCCGCCTGCGAGCTGCGCTGAAGGCCGTTTTGTCCAGCGAAAGACTCATGGAGGCCAAGCAACTCATTGGTTCAGGTCACTACCGCGCAGCAATTCTCGAAGCGATCATCTTCCTGGAGGTTGGCTTGAGAGAACTGGCGGCAAGAAGCGGAGACGAGAGACTGCGTTTGGCAAAAGCTAAGCCGATGGGAGAGGTCGTGCGTAAACTGGAGGAAGCGAAAATTCTGAGCGTGGATGAGCGCAAGATCTTGATTGAAGTCATGCGCATTAGAAACCAAGCGGTTCATCTCCATGATGAACCTACCCAGGGAGACGCCAGCAAAGTGATCGTTGCGGCAGAACAGTTTTCGGCACGATTCGATAAGCGTAGTTGAGGCGGGTGATTCATCGCGCATTTGGTTTTGGGTTTCAGGTGGTGAGATTGCGGTTGGCAGCTTCAGCGGAACCTCAGCCTTCAACCGGCGTTGAAAGCTGCCAATCTGCTGAAAATCGTGCTTGCGGCACTTTCAGCAAAAGTGTAGTTTTCAGCACCAGTTGAAAATGGTTGTTGCAATGAAAGAAATCGCATTGATGGATCGAGCCAGGGAAGCACTGCTGAAGTGCCTCCAGGGAGTGCCGTTCTTGCGGATCGAAGCCCAGCGGGAGTCCAAGGTCGGAAACGGCAGGACGGACTTGCGTCTCCAGGTCAAAACGCCCGGCGGCAAGAGCACGCTGGTCGTCGAAGTGCGGAAGGTGGGCCAGCCCCGCGTCATCCGCGAAGCAACAAACCAGTTGCTGCGATCCAAGAGCGAACTTCCCGGTGCCTACGGCGTGGTCATGGCTCCCTACATCTCGCCCCAGGCAGCCGAAATCTGCCTCAATGAAGGCTTCGGCTTCGCCGACCTGGCCGGGAACTGCCTGCTCAACTTCGACCAGGTGTTCATCTCGAAAGAGGGCAAGGAGAACCCGTTTGCCCGGAAGCGCGACCTGCGCTCGCTCTATTCGCCCAAGGCCGAGCGGGTGCTCCGCGTGTTGCTCTCCGCGCCGGGGCGATGGTGGAAGGTGCAGTCCCTGGCAAAGGAGGCAGGCGTCAGCCTCGGCCAGGGCTTCAACGTGAAGAAGCTCCTGGTGGATCGGGAGTGGATGGAGACCGGCGATGAAGGCTTCCGGCTCACGGCCCCCGACAAGCTGCTGGCGGAGTGGGAGGAGAACTACGATTTTCGCCGCAGCGCCGTCCGGGAGTTCTACACGCTCCGACCCATCGCCGACTTTGAGCGCCTGCTGGCGGACGCCTGCGCGGAGGACAAGTCGGCCTACGCGCTGTCCGGGTTCTCCAGCGCGGCCCGGTATGCGCCAATGGTGCGTTACCAGCGGGCGATGGCCTACGTGGTGGGCAACCTCGACGGACTGGCCGAGCGCCTTGAACTCAAGCCCGTCACGAGGGGGGCCAACGTGAACCTGATCGTCCCCTACGACGAAGGCGTGCTTTACGGCGCGGAGACCCAGGGCGGGGCCAGGGTCACGTCGCCGGTGCAAACTTACCTCGACCTCCGCCAGATCAAGGGCCGGGGCGAGGAGGCGGCGGATTTCCTGAAACAGCAAGCCATTCAACCCACATGGCCGGAGAAAGAATAGACTATACCGCTGCCGCCGTGGAAGCGGCCAGATCGGTGCTCATTGAGTTGACGCACATCCTTGGTGAATATCGGGACGACATGGTTCTGGTGGGCGGCTGGATTCCCGAGCTGCTGATCCCGCAGAGCCAGGAGCGGCACGTCGGCAGCATTGATGTGGATTTCGCCCTGAACCACAAGGAACTGACCGAGGCGGGTTACCGGATGATCGGCGAAATCCTGCGCCAGCACGGCTATGTCCAGGACAAGCAGCGGCCGTTCATCTTCCGCAAAACCGTGCGGGGGCAGACGGTGCAGGTGGATTTCCTGGCTGGCGAATATGGCGGCACCAGCAAAGGCCGCCGCACCCAGAAGGCGTTGGACATGCAGCCGCGAAAGGCACGGGGCTGCGATCTCGCCTTCCAGATCGAGCCAACCAGGGTGACGGTGAAGGGCCAGTTGCCGGACGGCGCGGTGGACGAAGTGCAGGTGCAAGTCGCCTCGGTCGTGCCGTTCCTGGTGATGAAGGGCATGGCCCTGGAGGATCGCCGGAAGGCCAAGGACGCCTACGACATCTACTTCGTCCTGCACAACTACCCAGGCGGCGTGGAGGCGGTCGTGAAGGCGTTCAAACGCCATCTCAAGCTGGCGCTGGTCAAGGAGGGCTTGAAGAAGATCGCGGGGAAATTCGCCACGCTGGATCACATCGGCCCGAAGGACGTGGCGGAGTTCGACGAAACGCTGGATGACGAGGAGCGCACCATCCGCCAGCGGGACGCCTTCGAGAAAGTAAACTCTTTGCTGCAACAACTGGGCATCGCATGAATCAGAAACTCAAGGACGTTTTCAAGGGCAAGGTCGTCAACAAGGCCCTGACCATCAATACCGGCGTGGACGAGTTCCCGCGCTACGTGGTCGAATACCTGATCGACAACTATTGCTCCGAGGAGACGTTCCATGCGGACATGGAGAAGGTAGTGCGGCGGTTGAAGGAGAATTTTGTCCACGGTGCCGAGGCCGAGAAGATACGCCATTACATCCGCGAGAACCGGAACCACTCGATCATCGCCAGCCTGGAGGCCCGGCTGGTGGAGACAGAGGACAAATACTGGGGGTCGATCTCGGCCATCAACGAAAATTTCGTCAATATTTCCGAGAGCATCGTGAACCAGTATCCAATGCTGCTCTCGGGCGGCATGTGGGGCACCATCGAGCTGACCTACGACGAGTCCGAGGTTCACAGCAAGAAGATCCGCCCCTTCAAGGTGGTTTCGTTTACGCCGTTCCAGATCAGCGTCATCAACCTGAACGAGTTCATCGAGAAGCGGTCGCAGTTCACCACCGAGGAGTGGATCGACATCCTGGTCAACTCGTGCGGTCTCGATCCCGAGCCGTTGAGCCGGAGGCAGAAGCTGCTCTACATCTGCCGCTGCGTGCCGCTGGCGGAGACCAACGTCAACCAGATCGAGCTGGCACCCAGGGAGACGGGCAAGACCTACCTGTATCGGAACATCAGCTACTACGCCCATGTGCTGTCGGGCGGCAAGGCGACCCCGGCGCAGCTTTTCATCAATCTGAACACCGGGAAGATCGGGGAGGTTGGAACACGGGACGCGGTGGTCTTTGACGAGATCGCCAGCACAGATTTCACCGATCCGAAGACGATGGTCAGCATCATGCAAGGCTACATGCAGGATGCGAAGTTTAGCCGTGGCAAGAAGGAGTTGCTGGCCTTTGCGAGCCTGGTGCTGGTGGGGAACCTCGACGTGCAGGGCAACATGCCGCATGAGAAGTATTACCAGTTGTTCGAGCCGCTGCCGGATTACCTCCAGGTGATCGCCTTCCTGGATCGGCTTCACGGCTTCCTGCCCGGCTGGTCGATTCCAAAGCTTCGCCCGAACAGCTACTCGAAGGACTACGGGTTCATCACTGACTTTTTCTGCGAGATTATGCACGAACTGCGGCGGATGGACCTGCTGGCCGGGATTCGCTCCCGCTTCAAGATCGTGGACACGGCGAAGACGGCCCAAGGCGTGTCGGGTCGGGATCAGAGGGCCATCATGAAGACCGCCTCGGCCCTGCTCAAGCTGCTGTATCCCGATGGGCGGCTCAGTGATGAGGAGCTGGAGGAGACCCTGATGCTGGCCTGCGAGCTGCGCCAGCGGGTTCGTGACCAACTGCACCTGATCTCGCCCGGCGAGTATGAGAAGGTCGCCCTTGGTATCCAGATCACGGCCTCCGGGAAGGTCATCAGCCCGAGCCTGCCGGACAGCCAGCGCGTCCAGCGCATCAGTCTGCCGGAGAAGCCTGCCGTGGGCGAAGTGCTTGGTCTGGCCGTCTGCGGCGACCACGGGGCGATCCTGCGGTTCGAGATGCAGGCGACCAAGGGATCAGGGCGAATCGTCCCCTTGGGTTCTATCCAGAAGGTCATGCGGGAGAGCATCGAAGCCGCCGCCCAGTATGTGAAGGCCAAGCATGAGGAACTGGGAATCACCGCCGAATGGCGGCAGAGCTTCGACGTGGCCATCCTGGCAACGTTCATGGGCGTCCCGAAGGAAGGCCCCTCGGCGGGGATCGCCCTGGTGGTCGGGATCATCTCGGCGTTGAAGGGACTGCCAGTGCGTAACGACCTGGCCATGACCGGCGAGATCACGATCCTGGGCAAGGTGCTTCCCGTCGGCGGCATTCAGCAGAAGCTGCGTGCCGCCTTCGAGGCCGGGGTGAAGGAGGTCGTCATCCCCACCGACAACCTAGCCGAAGCACAGGCCCTCCCCGCTGCGATCACGCAGAAGCTCAAGATCACCACTGTCCAGGCCGTCGATGAGGCCATCAAGGCGGCGTTGATTGTGCCAAAGCCATGAATGCTACCCGACGACGAACAGAAGCATCGACTGCCGCACGTCGAAATCTGGCCCGACCGCCTGGACGACGGGCTGCGCGACCTGGCGCAGAGGTTGGACAGGCCGGATTTGATCCAATGACGATCCCGAGAATCAACACCGACCATTCCCGGCGAGCTGTTCGCCAAATTCCGAACCAGCTTCTATGCCGACCCCGTGGACGCGGTGTTCAAGGCGATGGGGGTGCAATGACCGGGAGGCCCTGAGTGAAGAAAGCCGCGAAAAAGCCAAGGCCCGGTCGAAAGGAACACTGGTTCTCCTCCGACCGACCGATTGAGTCGGCTAGTGCCGATGTCCTGGGGCGGTCTGCATTCGCTGCTGGGCTGGCCGCGAGCATCGGGGCGTGGGATGGCAAAGACTCTTTGGTCATTGCGCTGCATGGCGGTTGGGGGACGGGCAAGACCTCGGTAAAGAACATGGTGTTGGAGAAGCTGCGAGGCAGTCCCTCGCGGTGCCCTCGCATCGTTGAGTTCTCTCCGTGGCAGGTATCTGGCACTGGCACGCTCGTTGGCAGGTTCTTCGACGAACTCGGGGTCGCCCTCGGTGTAGGCGGAAAACGAAAGGCAGGACTCCTTGCTAAGTTCTCGTCCTATGCGAAGCATCTCACCTTTTTCGGTCGTGCCGCGAAGCCGATTGGGGCGGTCGCTGCTCTGGCTGATCCAGCCACTGGCAGCCTGATTGCAGCCGGTGGAGTCGCTGCGGAGCAGTCCGCTCAGATATTGCAGGCTGCTGCCGAGGCATCGAAAGAGGGGCATGATGCCAAGGTCAGGAGCCTGACTGATCTCAAACGGGACTTGGGAGCCAGCTTGGCGTCACTGGCCCGTCCCATTCTAGTCGTCATTGACGACATGGACCGGCTCACGACCGAGGAGATTCTTCAGGTTTTCCAGCTCGTGAAGGTAAACGCCGACTTCCCCAACCTCGTTTACCTGCTTCTGTTCGAGCGGACCATAGTTGAAAAGGCTTTGAACCGAATCTCAGGCGACCGAGGGCATGAGTTCCTCCAGAAAATTGTCCAGGTGGAATTTGATGTTCCCTACGCGCACCGGAGGTCAATCGAGAGGGTGCTCTTTACTGATCTAGACAGGCTGATCGAGGACGAAGCCATCAAACCGCTGTTCGACCAAGACCGTTGGCGCGACCTCTATGTGGAAGGCATCGCCAAGTATTTCCAGAATCTGCGCCATGTTTATCGCTTCCTTGGGTCTTTCGCCTTCCATGTGGCCCAGTTCAAAAGCGGCAAAAGTTTTGAGGCCAATCCGGTCGATCTGATCGGGTTGGAGGCGTTGAGGGTCTTCGAGCCGGGGCTTTACGAACAGCTTGCCTCCGCAAAGCGCATCCTGACCCGTGATGAGGGACAGGTTCTGTTTGGGCGCATAAAGCAGGAGGAGATCGAAGCCGCCGTTGGGCAGTTGTTGACGCATGTGCCCTCGGAACGGCAGGCGCAAGCCAGAACCATTCTCGGAGTTCTGTTCCCGCCCATCTCTGGGTCGTTCGATACCGAGGAGGGGGTGTCCGGCCACAAGCAACAATGGCTCCGCGAACATCGCGTGTGCCACTCCGACCTTTTCGACAAGTTCTTTGCGCATGTCGTGGGGGAAGGCGACCTTTCGCAGGCGGAGTTGGATCGGTTGCTGTCCCTCACTTCTGACCGAAACGGGTTCGTAACGGAGTGCCGGGCCCTCCTGGGGCGTGGACTGTTGGAGGTCGCGTTTGAGCGCCTTGACGCCTACAAGGAGCAGATACCGCTGGGGCACATGGCGGCGTTCATTCGCGCCCTTTGTGACCTTCGGGATGGGTTCCCGGAGCCGAAGCCCGGCCTGCTCCAACCAGAGCCTGGCATGTATGCCCTGCGACTGGTGTATTTTGGTCTGCGTCGAGAGCAAGACCCATGCACACGGCTTTCAATCCTCAAGGAGGCGTTCAACGATACGGAGGGCTTGATTCTGCCGCTGGAAATCGTCAGCGCGGAAGTGAGGACCAAGAATGAGCCGCAGCCAGGTCATACCCTTCTCGTGGACGAGCCGGGCCTAGGTGAACTCAGGACTGTATGTGTCGCCAAGATCAAAGCAGCTTCTGCCAAGAAGGAGTTTCGAGATAACCGCGATCTCGCGGTGTTGTTGTCCAAGTGGTTTCAATGGGGAGACAAAGCCGAAGTGAAGACCTGGATTGCAGGCCATGTCCACAACGCTGAAGACGCTCTTTGGCTGCTGGGAACATTGATGATGAAACCAACGTCAACGGGTGCTGGCGGAACAGTTGTCCACCACTACATCCACCTGGGATTCATCGAACAGTTCTTCGATCCGAACCGATTGCAGGAGTTGACCTCGGACATAAAGCCGACTGGCCTACAAGGTCTCGAAAAAGTGGCGCTCTTGGAGTTCCGAAAGGCGTTGAAGCGCCGGGCGGACGGCAGGCCGGACGACGATTGGAGGCGGGAAATCTGACCTTACCCCTATGAGAATCGCACACCTTTCGATTAAGAACTTTCGCGGCATTCGTGAGGGGAACATTCCTTTCGGGCGGCACACCGTTCTGGTTGGCCCCAATAGCAGCGGGAAGACGACTGTGATCGAAGCAATGACGATGCTCTTTGGCCGGGATCGCCTTATTCGGACTCTAACCGAACACGATTTCTTCGGGTGTGATCCTCAGCCAGCCGACCGCATCCAGGTCGTGGCAACCGTGGTGGATTTTGAGCCGAACGCACCGGACGACCATTTGGACTGGTTCCGGGCCGACCGGGCTGTGCCGAAGTGGTATGATCCTTCAACCGGGCAATTACATGCCGACAAGGCCGATGAGAGCTTTCTTTTGGCTGCACAGATTGGATTTGCCGCACGGTTTGACCTGGAGAGTCTCGAAGTTGAGACCGTCCGGTATTTCCACGACGACGACGCGATCACCGATCCGTTTTCGGAAGAACAATGTGTTTCCGTTCCCCTGAAGCTCATCAAGGAACTTGGGTTTTTCCTGATCCCCGCCAATCGAGCATGGGAGCGAATGATGTCATTCGACTCGGAGTTGTTTCGTCGCGTGGTTGCTCAAGTCGGTGGTCTGCCTGCCGAGGCCGTCCGTGGAGAACGGGCGAAACTGTGGAAGCCAGAACACCCTCTGGAAGCTGACGCGAAGTTGAAAAGCCTCGTCGATGGGGTAAATAAGGAACTCGCTGGGCTTTTCAGCCGCAAACCCGAATTGCGGTTGCGGTTAACCGGCACGGACAGCGATTCCGTCCTGGAGGCCGTTACGCCTCACTTCCAGTTTGCGGACGGGCCTCCCATCCCGTCTCGGCGTCAGGGCATGGGGGTCCTTTCCTTGCAGAGCATAATCCTCATTCTTCAACTGGCGCAGCACCGGGCGACTCAGGGCAAGAGCTTCTGCCTCGCCCTTGAGGAGCCTGAACTTCATGTTCCACCGGGCCTGCAACGGCGGTTGATACATCGCGTCCACGCACTCTCCACCCAAACTGTCGTCAGCACGCATTCGCCGTTAGTGGCCTGCTACTCTGAGCCAACGAACGTCCTGATGTTGCAGATCGAAAACGGTCAGCTCGCGGCCAATCCCTTGACAAAGACCGGCATCACCAAGTCCTCGCCGAACGCCATTCGCAAGCTCCTTCAAATCAATCGCCCAGATACGATCACTGCCTTGATGCACGAATGCGTCCTCGTGCCAGAAGGGCGCACCGAGTTTGACCTGCTGCGCCTTTTGGCCACTGCGCTCGAACTACACGATAAAGAGCTTCTGGCTGATCGTTGTCTTTTTGGCACTCTGGTTGGTATCGTGCCAACCCACGATGCTGCGGTGTTGCCAACATTCGAGGCATTACGCTCCGTGCATCCGAGCATTGTTCCTCTGATCGATGGGGATGCGGCAGGTAACGGCTATCTCAACGCGTTGCTTAGATTAGGAAGTCCACCAGCAACGGTGATCCGGTGGGCGAAGGGACAAACGCTCGAACACATGCTGTGTTGGATCGTAGGGGCAGCGCCTGCGGTTCTGCCATCGCTGGGGCCTTGGCTTCCCAAGGCACCGGGAACGGAAGCCGAGCTTCTCGATTCTCTGTCCAAGAAATCCACGGATGGCGGCGTAAAGACCGACTTGGTTGCCTACGAAGGTATCGTGGGTGCCATCGCGGAAACCAAGGAGTGTTTGGATAGGCTGTCAGCCTTGCTGAACGCGATAGCAGCGGTGTGCATCGGGCAGACCGATGGTGTTACGCTGTTTCGGAAAGACGGGGCATCCACGACGAAAACCAGGGTGTTCACATTCTGTGGATGAAGATCATCGCTTACGAAGGCCCGGCTGGCACCGGAAAAACGACGAAGCTCATCCAATCTCTGGAGTCCCTGCTGACTGGCGAGCCGCTCCGAGATGGTCAGCGGGTCTTGGCGCTGACCTTCATGCATGGCTCCAGACGGCGATTGCATGATCGGCTATCGAAATTGCCTGTTCTGCGGGGCCGATTTGAGTGCAGCACGTTTGACAGTTTTGCGTTCATGGTCTGCAACAGATGGAAATCCCTTCTGAAGCGAATAGGGCTTCCGCCTCCGTGTGAGGGGGCGTTTGATGAAACTTGCGATTGCTGCGGTGCTCTTACGGAGCAGCCTGTCGCCCGAAGCTGGGTGACTGCGGGTTTTCCAATCGTCGTCGTTGACGAAGCGCAAGACCTCCGTCCCCAGCGGTTGAGAATTGTTCGTGGGTTGGCGGCGAAGTCGAACGTGCTGATCGCCGCCGACGAATTTCAGTGCCTGGATGACCAACTCATACCAAACCCAGCGGTTCAATGGTTGCAGACAGCGACCACCCCGCAGTCTCTTTCCTCGATCCATCGAACCAACCAGCCAGACCTCCTTCTGGCTGCCCGTGCCATACGGAACGGCGAGGACGTTCCTGTCAAGGGCAAGGCATTCAAAGTATTTCCGGCCCCAAAGGACATCCTTGCGGCGACGTTCTGTGCCAACGCCATCGCCTGGGGAAGGACAGGTAACGTCGCCATAATCACCCCGTCACGCAAGGGCGGCTTTGCCGAGGCGATCATCAGCCTGGTTGCTCACCGGCAGCTTGGGAGAGGCAACGGGCCTTACCCCTGTGGCTGGGAAGCTTCCGATATTGATGAGGCAAAAGCTGCGATGCAGACGCTTGCACTCCCGGAAACAATTTCACACGAAGCCTTCGTCACCTGCATCGGGAATCTCCACGGCGCTTTCCCCGGTGGGCTGATCGCGGAATGGGCTGATAGGCAGCGGCGTGTGCGCGGTCAGCCCTATTTCGATAGGCACGAAGTGGAACGACAAATCAATCGGCTGTTCTCGTTGCGCCGACACTTTTCTCCCTCAAGCAGGGGCTGCTTCCCGGCGATGACGGTTCACCAGGCCAAGAACCGAGAATTTGAGGGGGTCATCGTTATCTGGCCGCACACGGTGGGTGGTGACGGTGAGCAAAAGCGCCGACTCCTGTATAATGCGGTCACAAGAGCGAAGAAGTGGTGTCTGGTGCTCACCCAAAGCAAACGGGCGTTAGAGGTTCCACCGTTCAAAGCCGATGGCGGGTAATCACCTTGGAGACCCACACCTGGAAGTTACATGCCATCCGAAAGCGACATCCTGAATCTTCTGAGAGGCCAGCCCGGTCTGAAGGGGCGCGAAATCGCCGCCCAGCTCAACGCCGACAAGGCCAAGGTCAATTCGATGCTCTGGAGACTCCAGAATCGAGGGCTGACGCGCCAGGACAACGCCTACCGGTGGTTCGTCGTCGAGAAGACAGCTTCAGCGCCCACGCAGCCTCAGCAGGCTCCGAAGCAACTGACGACACTGGGCCGGTTGTGCCGGTATTACCTGGAATGCCTCAGCCTGGATGACGAAGCCGGAGTGCGTATCTTTGCGCGTTCCCAATACGCGCTGGATTACGTCGAGTTGCCGGAGATTCCGGGCATTGTGACCGACCGGGCCGTCACGGCGTTCCCAGGGGTGGACAACCTTTTTCACCGGCTACGCAACGACCGCGAGCGGAAGGTGCCCTATATCGGCTATCCCGTGCGGGTGAAGCTCCTCAAGTCGGCCAAGTGGGAAGGCTTCATGCTGGAGCCGGTATTCCTGTTCGGCTTCAACGACGAGGCCCTGCGCCCAGGGCAGATGCCGGTATTGTCGGAGGATGCGCCTGCGATCAACTTCGCCGTGATTAAGAGCCTGGCCATCGGCAACAACGCATTCGTGATGGAGGAAGCCGCCAAGCTGGCCGAGGAGTTGGGCCTGGGTGAACCCGACACGCCGGATTTCGATGAAGTGGTTGAGTGGCTCATCCAGATTCGGGAGGAATGGGACTGGAAGGAGCCGATCAACCCGCGCCAACTATCAAGCGGCGAGCCGCTGGCGAAGCTGGAAGTCGATGGCATCTACAATCGCTGCATCGTCTTCGGTTGCGAGAGATCACCCTACACGAAGGGCCTCGAACAGGAGTTGGCCAAGCTCCAGGAAGCACCCGAGGACCGATACCGGTCAACGGCTCTGGGGATGTGGCTGAACCTCAAAGTCGAGCCGCAAAACGCGCCTCCTGCGGAAGTCATCACGCTTTTGGAGCCGCTGCTCTTGAACAGCGAGCAGCAGGAGGCCATCGACCACGCGCTCACGCGGCCACTGACCGTGATTAGGGGGCCTCACCACGATTACGGGCGACGGACAACGACGATTACGAAGAACGTATCAGTATGAAACCAAAGATATTTCGCACGGTAAAACGGGCTATAGAGGTATCCGACATCCAACCCGGCCCCAAAATCCACAGGCGGCTCTCCACCGAGCTGGAGGAGCGCATCCGCAAGTTGGAAGCCGTGTTTGCCCAAGCGCATCCTATGAGTCACGCCGAGTGGGTCGATGGGTTACAGCGCGACCTGAACCCGGAGTCGGAAGTGCGTATATGGGAAGCGATGGCATCGGCGTATCAATCCCTTTTGGCTAAACACGCGCTATCCCTGCCCGCAAAAAAGGAAGCCGTGGGCTTGATGGCAGCAGGAAACCCTGATGCTTCTGGGCGCTACCTTACCAAGTCCCAGGCGAAGGAACTGATGATGCTGTATTCGGAGGCGCTCGCCAAAAACCGGCAAACCCCTCCCCTGAGTTGACCAAAAAGGTCTGAGTTGGCTCAAGGCCACGGACAAAGGACGGCTGGGGGACATCACCAGCCCGAAAGCTGAAAGCCGCTCCGTGCGGCGAGCCTCCCCGACTCAGAGAGCGGCGTCATGCCGGGAGTGGGCCGAAGATGCTGTGCTCGGTGCTCCTGATTTCTAAGTCGCCCGTGACCTCCAGGCTGACGTAACGGAGCTTCTGGCCTTCCTGCCCCGGTTGGAACCAGAGCGTCCGCCCCACTCGCGCTGCCCACTTCCCCCCCGGCTGGTATGGCGACTCATGGATGTGGCCGCTGCAACCGAGTAGCGGCTGCGTTTTCTCAATGAACCTCGTGATCGTCGGCGATCCGACCTGGCGACCGTCAGAGCAGATGTCCATTCCGAGGTCGGCGGGCGGGCAATGGACTAGCCAGACGCTGCGCCGGACTTCATCGGGCGTGAGCTGCGACCGCAGGGCTTCAAGCCGCTCGTGGAGGCTCGGCTTGGCCAGCAGGTATTCCCGGAGGTTCGGCAGTTGAACCCAGCGGCCTTCGGCGTCCACCGTCATTCCCTCGCCGCAAAATTGCACCGGGCAGGCAACGAAGTCGCCATCGGGGGCGCACCAGTGCTTGTAGCCAAACGGGTAGTCCCGGACGAAGTTCATACCACAGAACACCAAGCCGTCCTCCCGGTGAACCTTGCCGTTCAGGTTCAGGCACAGCCCCTTCACGGCTAGATCATCGAGCAGTGGTTCGAGCGGGTGGAAATCATCGTTGCCGAAGAAGGTCAGGATCGTGGTCGGCCCAGAACCGCGCATCGCCGCCAGGTAGTCGGCCAGCACCGGAAAGAATTTCCGCTGGCCATTGAAGCCGCCGTCTTTGGGCAGAATGTCACCGGCGACCAGGATGAAGCGTGGTTTCTCCCGTTCGACGACGCGCACCAGATCGCGCCACTTCCGTATGTCCTGGTGAAGGTCTGCGGTGATGATGAATTTCAACGGCACGACTTTTCCAGCGCCTCCACGACCCAGATCATGCCCTCGGTGTCCTGGCCGCAGTATTCCTCCAGTTGGCGACGAACCCGTTGGCGCTCGGCGTCCGGGACATCGGTGAAATGCACCCGCAGGAACTCCAGGCTGGCGGTGCCGCCCTCCTGGATCGCCAGGTGGTCGTAGCTGTGGCCGGTCAGCGCGGGAAGGACGGCCTTCATTCTGGCCGAGCCGTTCTGGCCAGGCGCGTAGTAGCGGAAGGCGCGGAAGGGGTTCAGCAGATCGACCATCCGGGCCTCGACGCCGGTCAACCAGGGTCGGAAGTCCGGGTGGAGTTCGCAGCATTCCCGCAAGCGGCCCAACTCGAACTGGGCGTTGTAAGCGACGATTGACCCGGCGTCCGGCAGCCGGTCCCGCAACCGCTGGAGGAACTCACGGCGGGGGTCGGCCCGGCCATCCGCCAGGAACATGTGGTGCTCAGGCTGGCTGCCCGGCGACCTGACCACACGTAGGCTGAACTGAAACGGCACTTGTTCGTAGGGCCGCGTCTGGTCGAAAAGCGGGATCGCCGTGCCGAAGGTCTCAAAGTCCAGGTAGCTGACAGGATATTCGAGCTGTCGCAGGAACGCCTTGATCGCGGCCTTGCTGACGTGCGGCTTGCCGGAGACTGCAACCCGGCGCTGAATCTCCTGGTTCTTGGTTAGCGGGTAGCCGTCCGGGATGTCCCTGATGCCGAGGATGCCGTCCGCCAGCAGATTGAAGCCCTTCTTCCCGCCCCGGTAGAGCGTCAGCACGTTGTCGGGCGGCAGGAACGACCAGCACTGATTGTGAAGTGGGCATTCATAGGGATCGTCACACTGAGGCCCAATCCCTACTTCAGGGCACTCCGGCTGGCGAATCGCCTTGAACTGGTCAGCCAGCTTGTCCTCGATGCCGTGCCAAAGGTCATGTGCCTGGGCGGTCACGTCCTGGATCAGAAAGAGCTTCTCAGGATCGACCGGCCCTTGCCGCACGTAGTCCGGGTTGATGTGCATCAAGTGGCAGGCCCGGATTCCCAGCCCCGCTTTGCTCAACACCCAGGACTGGAAGGCGAGATCGTCCAGGTGGAAATCCTTGAGGCTGGTCGTGCTCTTGACCTCCACAATGTCCCAGTCAGCGCGAAGAAACGGCATCAGGATGTCCACGCGGCAGTAGCCGCCTTCGGCAGCAAAGGCAGCCTCGAATAGCGGTTTGCGGAGCTTGAGAGCCTCTTTGGTCAGACGGATCGTTTCCTCCAGGTCCGTGACGCCCTGGCCGACCTCGCTGCCATCCGGGAACATCTTCTGGGCCAGGCTGCCGACCTCATGTCCCTGGTCGAAAACCGCCTGGGTTTGGGCATCGGGCGGCGGGATTTTGTCTTTGGCGTTGTAGGCTTGCCAGAGCAGCTTGTGGCATTGAAGCCCCCACAAGAACTTGGACTTCGACAGATAAGCTCCCTGAACCCCGCCAGGTGCCATCCCGTTCAGCTCCGAATTGTGGTTTTCCTCCTGGCCCATTGTGGTTGGCGGGTTGGTTGGCAGCGCCCCCTGGCCAGTCACTTTCCTCGCGCGGGTTTGGGTGCTGCTCCACTACCCGGCAGCCGGGCCAGGAGGTTTTTCACGCTCTGTGCGGCAAACGCCTTCCCGTTGGGGGTTTTGAACCCGCGAGCATTGAGGCACTGGGCGATTCCCCTCAATGTAGTGACATGCGCCTTTTGAATCTCCTGGATGACGGGAGCAAGGTTCTCGGCGTATGCACCTGCTCGCTTTATGTTGACCGTTACAGCTCGCTTCACCGCCTCCGAGGGCCGAGGGTTGCCCAGTTTGGTGCCGCGTCTCTTTGCCGCCGCGAGACCGTCTTTGGTGCGCTGGCTAATCATGTCCCTCTCTTTCTCGGCGACCAGGGCCATGATGCCGACCGTGAATTTGTCGGCGTGGGGCATGTCCACGGCGATGAAGTCCACCCCGGAATCGCGGAGGTTCAGCAGGAAGGCGGCGTTCCGCGCCAGCCTGTCGAGCTTGGCGATGAGCAGGACCGCCTTTTCCTTCCGGCAGAGGGCGATTGCTTTGGCCAGCTCCTGCCGGGTGCTCCTCTTGCCGCTTTCGACCTCTGCAAACTCGGCAAGCAGTTTCCAGTTCCCGTCATCCAGGTAATTTGCCACGGCCTGCTTCTGGGCATCCATGCCCAGGCCGTTGATGCCCTGCTTGGTGGTCGAGACGCGGTAGTAGGCTACGAATTTTCCGTTCACGAGGCCCCACTTTACACGCTTTTTCATGGTTTGTCAAATTATTAAATGACCGTTTAGCAGTTTTACAAACGCGGATTCACAACAATCCTGCCTTCCCCGAACATCTACATAGCCGCAATCGTCACGCCTGGCTGCGAGGCTGATGCTCTTGCCTCGATTTTTGTGGCTACCGCGACCAGGCGCGGTATGCTTTGGGCCACATGCCCCGAAGTCAATCTCATAAAGGACCGGCACGGTTAGCGCGGCTGCGGTTATCGCTGATCCGCACCGACGCCGGGACGCAGAGCCGGGCGGCGATTAACGGGGCGACCGTTGCCGAATACGCCGAGCGGATGATCGCCGGTGACAGGTTCCCTCCGGTCGTCGTTTTTCGCAGCAACGGCACTTACCTCCTGGCGGACGGTTTTCACCGGTTTCTGGCCAGGAGGCTTGCGAAGTTCGAGCGCATCGACGCCGAGGTTCGCCAGGGCACCCGCCTGGACGCGCTCAAATTCTCGCTGTCGGCCAACCACCAGCACGGGCTGAGAAGAACCAACGAGGATAAGCGTTACGCCATCACCGTCGCCCTGCGAGAGTTTTCGCGACTGAGCGACCGGATGATAGCAGACTTGTGCGGTGTCGCCCATGCCTCGGTCGCCGCCGTGCGCGGGCAACTGGTCAATTTGACCAGTTGCCAAACGCGTCTCGGCAGGGACGGAAAGCTCCGCAAGCTGCCGGTCCAGCCGGGTAATGGCGGCGAGCCTTATCCGCTGCCGGGCGAGGAAGAGTCCGCGCACGAAATCACCCTGGAGGTCACCGAGAAGTTCGCCGCTGGCGATTGCCTCGAATTGCTTCCGGGTTATTCCCGTGGATGCGCCAATTTAATTTTTACGTCGCCGCCCTACCCGGAAAAGCGGACGGCAGCTTACGGAGGCATACGTGGTCGCGATTACGTGGCGTGGTTCTTGGCTCGGTCTGCGCAGTTCTTTCGAGTGCTTAACCCTTGCGGGTCTTTTGTCCTGAACATCAAGGAGGGCGTCCACAACGGAGAGCGTCAGACTTATGTGCTGGAATTAGTCCTGGCCCTGCGAAAGCAAGGCTGGCTCTGGACCGAAGAATATATCTGGCACAAAAGGAACTGTTTCCCCGGCAAGTGGCCCAATCGATTTCGGGATGCGTGGGAACATTGCTACCATTTTACGAAGCAACAAAAGTTTTACATGAATCAAGATGCGGTGATGGTCCCCATTGGCGACTGGGCGATAAATAGATTGAAAAACCTTAGCGCGGCGGATATGCAGCGGGACAATTCGGCTGTTGGCAGCGGTTTCGGAAAAAACGTATCCAAATGGGTAGGACGAAAAAAAGCGTATCCCACCAACGTCATTCACCTGGCAACGGAATGTGGCAACAAAGCACACCCAGCCGCATTTCCTATTGAATTGCCTACCTGGTTTATCAAACTGTTCACCAAACCGGGCGATTTGGTCCTCGACCCGTTTATCGGCTCCGGCACTACAGCTATAGCCGCCAAACGCTTGCACCGGCATTTTTTGGGGTTCGACCTCTCTCCCGATTACTGCAAATTAGCGTTGAGGCGTCTGAGGAAGAACACCCGGCCCGACCGAGGGGAGCTTCGACACGATGCCGTGAACGTCCTCCAGCCGAGCGGACTCCTGCTCAATGATGACGAAAATCTGAAGAACAGCATCTGGTCGGACGATCCGCATTCCCACCACTAGCCCGATTCCGAGCATTGCTGTTGGCACCTGCCTTACCGACTCCTGCTGGTCCGCCGTTGGCTAAAAAATCAACCAGCCTTTTTCTCTTGACAATGAGTGGCGCGAGCCTCAGACTCGCCCCGATGATGAAAGCCGGACACGGAATGGAGCAGTTCTGGCATTTGCTAGTGGAAGGCCCATGAGAAGCCAGGACCAAAACGCAGACAATCTGTTCTTGCGCCTGTTTTCTTACACCCCGCGTGAAGGGCGAGCGGCGCTGGAGGATTTCTGCACAGAAGCCCTCGCATGGTGCCTGCGTAACTCATTGGACTTTCGCAAAAGCGTCTTTAATCTTACCGGCCTGCGTCCCCTTCAAGATTATGCACAGCCGATTGAAATCGATACTCAGCACAGCTTCAAAGTCGAGGAAACGGAGGAATCTGCCGAGGAGAATGCGCAGCATGATCCTGAAGAGTCCGCAGGGCGCTTCGACATGATAATCCGTGCGGCCAATTCGGACTTTGTGGTGGTTGTTGAGACAAAGCTATGGGGAACGCCAGGAAAGGACCAGTTGGTCAAATACCGTCGTGACTTGGAAACCGGCGCACAATTTCAATGTTACCCACGATCAAACCGCTTTCTGGTGAGCTTGTCCGCGTTGACCGAAAGGCCCGCCCTCGTGGACGCCTACCTGATCTGGGGCGACATTCAGGCGGAGCTGGCGAAAACTGGAACCAACAGGAACGGCTTCGAGGATGCGTCGCATGGGATGACTTTTGCGCAAAGAGTATGCCTACAGTTCGCTGAGTTTTTGAAGGAGAAAGGCTTGACCCGCATGAAGATTGATGAATTGGACAACGAGACGATAGGGTCGTTCGTAAAATGCATGAAGTTTAGGGAAGCCCTGGAGCTTGTTCTCAAGAGCCTGGCCAGCTCTCTGCCGATATTTCGAGGCAAGAGGCCAAGATACGAATATAACACCGACCAAAAGGTTGGCTACCTGTTTTTGGCGGCGAATAAGCCGAACGTTCTTGACTGCGTGGCATTCGCCTTCAAGCAGTCCGATGGAGGCACACAACTGGTGATGCACGTTTCCCAAATGTGTCCGGGCGACCGGAGCGACCTAGCACACACGTTTGATGAGCGGTTGGCAAGGTGTTCCGTTTACAAAGAAGATTGGTATGTGCGTGAAGTTGACCAGTCTTGGTTCAATTTTGAACAGCCAGTTGTCGCAGAATATGATGGCAACGGTGAGAAAATGCGCGAGTGGTTCGTTGAGACCTGTGCGCTTGTCATGAAGTTGGGCAACGATGGCGCTTTGAACAAATCCGATTCGGTCTCGGAACCGGGGTGATGGTGCTGGGGCGAACGCCGTCTCTACTTTCGTTTTCGTGCAGCGCCCGCCATCGGCTACGCTGCTTCTTAGAAGCGTTCAGGACGGCCCCGGCGTTCTAGCCGGTCGCCTTTGTCCCCGCCGCGAATGAGAAGCGGCTCGTAGGGCCTCCGGTAGCGCGAGTGATGCCTATCCAGCGTGACAGCACTCCTTGTTGAAAGCTGGAACTGCGCCGAAGTGGAGACATGCAAACAACTGGGCGTGCGCTCGTCCAAAAGGGCTGGACTTTGGCTCAGCACGGGCCTAAAAACCCGATATGGGCACATGTGAGGCCAGACGACATTTTTGTCCGTTGGAAGCCGCTGGAGCAGCAGCCCATCGGCTGGCATCCCGACTTGAACGACAGCGTGCGCCTGAACATCCGACCGTTCATGGAGGCCGACGTGCTCCGCCAGCGCCCGAACGTCAAGTGGGGCAAGGATCGTGGCAAAAACCCACCCGGCTCGCCCTGGGGTGAGGAGCGGGACAATGACCGGCATTTGACGGCGGCAGAAAAACAGAAATCCACAAGACGACACTAAGATCGAACATGAAAACAGGACGAAACACCGCAAGTATTCTAAAGCCAGTCCTGTTCCTAATCGTCGGCCTGGTGATGGTCGGAGCCGCTTGGTGGTTAACGAAACTGAACCGAGAGAGGCAAAAGATCAAGCGCCAGCGGCAGGAGTTTCTTGCCTCCCAAGGAGTCGAGCTGCTCGGCGTCGAGGAAAAACGAAATCGCGAAGCAATGGACCTCGCCCAGCAGCAGCTTGCCGCGCACTTTTCCCGATACCACAGTGGAGTGCCGAAATTTGCGGAAGATCTGACGACTTGGGGCACACGCTATGAAATAAGCAAAGCCCTGTTGAAAGATTGGTGGTCAAAATCAAACGAAGCGAGGAAGGTGGCAACCGACCACTTCGCCAAGTTCGTTGTCAGCGATCAGCAGCTGCAAGAAGATGTAACAGCAGTCCTTGCTCAGTTCTCTTCGGACCTCGAAGCGAATCGGAACAAGCTGCTCAGCGAGCTACAGGAAAAAGTGTCAACCAGCTCGGTCCCATGTGCATCAACGGAGTTAGGTTCAACCAACATAGCGGGAGCCTTCATGGTCGAAGTGCAGCCTCTGCTCAGAAAGCAAGCGGTGCAGTCACCAGTTATCGAGGTTTTGGCCACAGCCGGAGGACTTGGAGCGGGAGGGGCAGCCACCAAGATCGTATCGAAGCTTCTAACATCAATGGCCGCTCGGGTTGCAACCGGGGCAGCCGCTCGTGGAAGCTCGGTCGCGGCGGGAGCGGTTGCCGGAGGCGAGGGGGGCACGCTCGTTACACCAGGAGTTGGAACAGCCATAGGGATTGTCGGCGGAATCGTCGTGGGGTGGGCGGTGGACTGGTGGATGGAGAGCAGGTTCAAAGAAAAGGTCACCAACGAATGCAACCAGATACTAAATGACATGGAAAAGAGCCTCTGGAACGACCCAAACCAGGGGCTTGCTTCAAGTTTTGGCCAAGCGGTTAAGATCACGCACAAATGCCATGAAACGGCTCTACGGAAAATTATCACTGGAGACGAAAATTGAAGATTTCTAAGCTCATTGCGGCGATTTGCGTCATCGTTCTTTGCATTCTCACCCCGATCAGGGGAAACGCCCAAGCGAGTTGGGCGGCAAAAACGGCGAGAGAATTGGTTGAGGCGCTGATCCAAAAAGGCGGTCAGCAGGGGGCAAAGGAACTGATGGAGCTTGGTGGAGAGACTTTGGCCAGGGAGGCTCTGGAGAAAGCAGCGCAGGAGGGAGGCGAGAAGCTCGCGCAAAGACTTGCGACCCTGACCCTGGAGCACGGAGCCGCGCTTCTGAAAGTCGCGAAGCAGTCTCCATCGAAATTCGTCTCGGCCTTTGATGAACTGACCCCCGCGATGCAGAAGGCGGCGGCACAAGCGATTACTCGCGAACCCGATTTAATGGCGCGGCTGTTCTTGAAGGTGGGCAAGGAAGCTCTGACCGCCGCAGCAAAGCATCCTGGAGTGGGAACACAGGTCGTTGAAGTGCTGGGGCGAGAGGGCGCGGAAGTTCTGAGCAAGGTCACGACCGATGAGGCCATACAACTTAGCAGGCTTGCCCCAAAGATTGCCAAGGTGGCCGAGCCCGAGCGGCGAGCACTCATGGAGCTGATTGGGAAAGCACCCGGAAAGATTATGGACCTGCTGGAGCAGCACCCCCACGTTTTAAGAAACGGCACAGCCCTGGCCGCGTTCCTCGCATCGAAAGATCAGTTATTGGATCTGTTACTGGGTGGCAAAAAGGTTGGGATCGGACCAGATGGCAAGCCGATTATACTTAAAGATGGCGGATTCATTGCAAGGATTGTCGGCCTGTTCCGAGCGCCCCTCGCTGGAATGCTCGGAATAGTCGGGATCGCAATCGCAGGGTGGGCAACCATCAAGCTGTGGGCAACTTATCGTGTCAGCCGAGCTAAAGTAAAAGCCGCCGAGAAGCGCATTTCAGCAGCTCAAGGAGAGGAACGGAAATAGCGGCTGCTTTTGTATGAAAAGGGTTCCGAGAGAACAATGAACGCGGTCGTGCCAGGCTCAAGCAGTGTCAGCACCCGAATATCGGGGCAGATCGTCAAGGTCGCAGGAATGCTGGAAGAAATGGGAACCCGCAGGCTGCCGCCACGGAAGCCGAAAAGCAAGGGGCGGGAGCGGGAGGATTTGGCCTGAAGTATGACTGTCTTGGACGCCATCATCCAATCGCTCAGCCGGGCCGGTGAATACGACCGGGATGAGCGGGTTGCGCCTGCGGGGGTCCTATGGCCGGACAAGGATCGCCGGTGGGAACCATTGTTGCCAATGGTGCGCGAGCGGCTGCCGCGCCTTCCGACTCTGGGGAGGTATGCCGCCAACTGTAAGACCGGGCCAGCGATCTGGGTCCGGTGGGTGATCCATCGAGAGGGTAAGGGAGCCGGAGAACCTTTCTGCGAAGCGCCGGAATTGGGTGCGGGTCGAACTGGGCCTGGTCCCGCTGGCGGTCGCTTTCAAGCATCCGTTCCTGTTTCCGATCAAGTAAAGAGCTGTGGCTAATCCTGATTACATAACGCGACTAAAAAAGGCCATCCGCGATCTCCACGGGTGCGATTCTGAGCACGTCGAGACAGTTTCAGTTCATGAACAGTTTCGCGGACAAACCGCTTGGCGCGGCGAGGTTGAAGTCTTCAAAATGCAGGGCCATCCCAGGGCTGCGCGTTGCTACGCCTGGTCTTCCCGGCTGGAATCTGGCGGCACAAAAGAGCAGTTCTTCGCAGTTTTGCAGTCGCCGCCGATTGCTACGGCAGCGGATGCCGTGCGTGCCTCAATCTCCAGCGGAACTCGATTCAAACCACAGGCCGGTAAGATTTACAAGGCGGTGGCCTTTGCGCTGGAAAGGGACAAAAACATCTTGATGGAAGCGGACCTGATTTTCGAGCAGGAGGGCGCACGTGCCTATCTCGTCCTTGAGTGGTGGCCGAACACGGGCAAAGGCGATGTGCCTAAGAACACGGTCGAGATTGATCCTGCTTACTTACAGAAGGTTTCCGGCCAGCAATTTGACTTCTTTTATCGAGGCCAGATTTCAATTCCGCAATCGTGCACGCGACAGGTGGGCCAATCGAGCAGACTGTCTATGAATCATCCGACCAGAGAATCAATTTTTCGTGACGCAGCCAAGACCATGCGAGCGGCTTTTGAAGATGCTCGAAACAACGTCCCACATCGAGGGGAGGCTGGCGGTGAAGGCGAGGAGATTGTCCGGCGCTTCCTTTCACAGCACCTTCCGAAACGGTTCGCCGTCACCAACGGATTCGTGATAGATCGTGAGGATAAGATCAGTGGGCACACGGATGTCATTGTTTACGACGCCCACAACTGCCCTGTTTACCGCACAAGTGAGCGTGGTATGATTCTTCCGAACGATAATGTGGCAAGTGTCATCGAGGTGAAGTTCCAGCTCACCACAACTACGCTTGACGTTGGAATCGCCAAGATGCATGAGCTGCGAAATCTGGCGAAAACGCCTTTCCCGCCCTCGCCCGACGACATGCCGCTTGGGCTGAAGGGGACCTACGGAGTCATCTTTGCCTTCGAGTCTTCGCTCAAGCCTGAAACCGTTATGGAACGGTGGAGGAGCAAGCTTACCGACCGCAACCCACTGCATCAATCACTCAGCCTGATCGTGGTTCTCGACAAGGGCGTGTTCACAACTTTTGTCCGGCTGCCTGGCAGAGGCCCTGCTCCAGCCGTCATTCATGGAGTGTCTCAGCACGCTCCGGGCACATCAGTCGGCGTAATGTATTACGACACCGGCGACATGGCTCTCGACGTATTTCTTCGTCTCCTACTTGCCCACCTTACCTTCTTTCGCCATCGCGTCGATCACCCAGGCTTCGGGTTCACTGGATCAGACCGCGTGATGGCCGTCGAGTTCGGACAGTATGTCAGCCCCAGTGAGATCCGGTATTCACAAAGAGCCTAATAGGGCCGACGAACTGGATGTTCAACCTGCCGGAGGACAAACTGACTGACACCTGCGAGATGATGCTGTTGTATCCCACGGTGGACTCGCCGCTTTCGGCGGACCTCGCCCACAGGGGCCACAAGATCAGCATCCGCACCATCAACCTCAACCAGCCCTGGCAGTCCATCCACCAGGACTTGCTGGCGCTGGTTGCCTGACCCGGCAATCATTCCCGTGCCCGAATCTCGCTCCGTCACGGTGGAGGAGCTGGCAGCAATGTTGCCGGATCGCCATCCGCCCGGAGGGCAACGGGAGCACAGCCGGGCAGCCCGTTTCCGGCCCATGACGGTCGTGTCATGCTGGGAGGGTGCCGAAGATGCTGTGCTCGGTGCACGGGTGGGAGCCGTGGCCTGGCCGGGCGCGAGCAGCAGGCTCAGGATTGTAAACAAAATCCTCCTGGCCCCAACTGGTCAATTTGACCAGTTAGGTGTCCAGGCAGGCGTCCCAATTCTGCGCGTCGGCATAGGCGCGCCAGCGGACCTGGAGCACGTCCGGGTGGGCGCGGTTGGCGATGGCGTCCGCTACAAGGATGCGGTCATACGCCTTCCTGTCCGTGTAGGTTAAAAGCCCAGTGAATCGGGCCAGCAAAAGGCAACAGTCCATTCTAGTTATCTTTGTTCTTAAGAATTTCACAACGTGTATTTGTCACGCTCGACTCTTTCCGCTTTACTCCGCAGCCCCTCAGCATCGTAAAAGACGGTCTCCATGTTTTTCCCAAGTTCTGCATCTAGTGCTTTGAGCCGTGGCGGAAAATGAATGAACACTTGCCGAATCCGATAAGCAAGCAAGTCAGCCGCTTGAAGCGGTATTGCCGCCGAAATGTTCCCAGTCTTAGACAAAAGCGTTAAATGCCCAATCAAACCAAGAGCATTGTTCTTCGCTTTCACATCATGCCATGTTTCATTTATCATCTCATACAACGCGCGATTAGCTTTGGGATCAACTTCATCAAAGAAAAAGTTCACTGCACGGTGTTTGTTCTCTAGATACGCGTGCGTTTCCGCCTCGCCGAACGCGATGTTGAAAAAGTCTTGCAGGCACATCCCGCACGGCAAACGCATTTTCTGCTTATACCATTGGGGCATTATCTGGTCGTAAGCACGCACGTCGGCGAAGACACCTATGGCTTTGATGGTATGACGAGATGCAATTTCCCCAAGCCGGGCCGTCAAAGCGTTGATTCCAGAATCATTAAGGAGTGGACAGATTGTTCTCAACTGCGAGGAGTGAAAATACGGTGCCTTGTTAGCTTGTAATTCAACCTGCCACTCTTTGACGAGTTGCGACCACTTCTTCACCGTCGAAATATATCCAACGACACCCGTCCACTCCGACCCGCGTTGCTTGCCCGTCGGATCGTGCGTTCCGGTTTCGTCGCAATAAAACTCGAAGGGCATGATGTTGACGAACAGTTTGCCGCCAGTCTGGACGCATATTGAAGAAAGCCTTTCGCTTCTCGGACGTTCCTCTGGCCGCTCTGAAACCTTACTGAAGTCCTTTCGGCGGGTCAAGGAAGTGGTTGCCCTTTTCCGGGTCTGACACCCGTGCTGGCTTGCCGCCCACTCCACACGCCCTGGAGCCGTCGAGGATGGCGGCGACGTGATGGCCGGTCGCCCGGTGTGGCTGCCCCGCACGAAAAGCGCCTCGTAGGGCCTCCGGCACCTTGCGATGGCCGCGTGGATGAATGCCGCCAGGTCTTCGCCGACGACGATTTCCTGGAAGCCAACCAGGAGCGGGCCTTCAGCCGGGAGCCAACTGGCAACTTTGACCAGTTGGGGATACGAAAGTTGCAAGCCGCGCCTGCGAAACTCGGGCTGCGGCTACCAACCGGCTCGCCCTCGTTGAAATCGCCCATGATCATCGGGTTGGCCTTCGGGTTCCTGGCCGGGTCCCGGATGGCCCACCGCAACAGCACACAGTCATGCCGAGCTGCCTGGCCTTGCCGTCGTCCTCCCCCATCGGTCGGCGCAGGTGGACGACGCGGACATCCAGAGCGGCGATGCGCGGCTTCGGAAGTCGTCGCGGACTTGTCAACAACTGTTAACATCCCGCTGCCGCAAAAACGAGGCGCAGGCAGGCACCTCGCCGCTGTCAATCAGGTTGCCCAGCACCATGCCCGGCCCGCCTGTGATGATGAGCGCCCGGCTGGAGAGGGCCTGGCGGAGCGCCGCCTCCTGGCTGGGCGCAAGTTCCTTACCGGTCTTGGCCTGGCACCAGACGACGCCCTTCTCGAAATCAATCGCCGGGAAGGCGGACGGCGAGCCGACGATCCTTGAGAAAGAGGCCGTAGCGCCGGAGCCAGCGGGTGTAGGTTTTTTCGGTGTTGATGGAAAGGTGACGGTGGCTACAAACCGCACGGACCAAACGGATTGCATCTTGACTTCGCATGATGCAAAATGCGCGCCATCGGTTCTATGATGGGACTCAAGAACAGGAACGAATGGCTGGCTGATTGCCTCCGATACATCGCAAGTGATGAGCGGTGGGGCCTCGCGTCGTGGCAGAAGGACCTTGCCCAGTGGCTTACCGATTCTCGGCAAACCGAGTTAGCTGAGAAGGTTAGGACCATGACACTGGTATTCCAAGAGGATACAGACCTTGCTTGGGCGCATAATGCCCAGACGAATGGCCTCATGGTTATCAGGAATCTACTCGATGTGGCCAAAGATCGGCAAGATCGCATTTTCCTCAGCCACAGCAGCGGTGACAAGGACCGAGTGCGCGACTACTACAGAACCCTCAAACAGCTTGGATACAACCCCTGGTTGGACGAGGAAGCCATTGCCGCAGGAGCGCCGCTTGAGCGAGCACTTCTTGAGGGCATGACGACCTCAATGGCAGCGGTATTTTTCGTCACAAGGGCCTTCAAAGACAAGGGATACCTCGGCACCGAGATAGATTACGCGGTAGCCGAGAAGACCAAGCGTGGCGACGGGTTCGCCATAATAACATTGGTTCTCACCTCCAGCCGCCTTGCGCCAGAGGTCCCTGAGCTTTTGCGACGCTTCGTATGGAAACGGCCTGCCTCCGATCTTGCGGGGCTGCGCGAGATCCTCAAGGCGCTTCCGACCTCTAAGAAACCTTAAGCCTAACAATCGGGTCAAGGCGGACCGCCGCCGCCGATTTCCTGGAAGCCCACGAACAGCAGGGCTTTAGCCGGGAGCAGGTCCGGCCTACCGGGGCAGACGCCGCTGCGATCTTGCGGGCTGGATCGCAGATTCGGCCCGTTTTCGGTAAACCGTATGGAACGGTTTGGAACCGTTTCGGCATCGACCGCCGTAAAATGACTGTATGGGTGCCCATAGTGAGGTTTTACGGCACCGGCCATTCTGTCCCTGCCTGTGCTCCTCGACCAGCGCCTTGGCCGTCCAAGACGGCGCACCGATGACGTGGTGGCTCTATGGTTTTTTTTGTTTACGGCCTGCGGCCCTGCGAGTATAAGGAAGTCCCATGAGAGGGCGGCAGTTTATGGAGTTTTGAGTCGCCTGCCCAGTGAAACGCGGAGACTAATTGCCATGAGCGTAGAAATGCTTTTCCCACCCGACCGACCACCGGCTCAGGACAACATGCCCTTGTGGCGCTACATGAAGCTGAGCACGTTTTTCATGCTTCTCGAAGGGAAGGCGTTCTTTCCATCGGTCGCCACTCTGCAAAAAGGTGACCCGTTGGAGGGCGATCTGATCCCTGAGCGGGGGTGGCTGTGGGCACGGCTGAATGAAGTGTGCGGAGGAGACTCGACCCGACTTGTGGAATGGCTTGAGCGGAAAGGCGAAGGTTGGGAACCGGGGTTTCTTCGGTCAAACCGGGACGATGGACATCTTCAGGGGAATATCCTCTCAAGGCTCTATATCGGACAATTAGCAAAAAGAAGGGCGGTATGGTGTTGGTTTTACGCACTCCACGAATCCGCTGGGATGTGGTCGGTTTATGGGAGCGGGGGGATCGCAGTCGGCACACGATTGTCCAAATTGATCTCGGCTCTCCCACAGAACGTGCAATTTCAGATCGCTCCAATCACTTATGCGAATCGAAGCACTCCTTCGGCCCTGAGCTACTTCAACCCGGAGGATGTCCGCAACAAGGAGCTGATCCACCGGCCCCATCTGATGAAAGGGCTGGAATATCAGCACGAAAACGAAGTCAGGGTCACCACCATGTGCTTGCCGACAAAGCCGGGTCGGCTAATCAAGGACATCAAGCCAGTTGCCTTGATCGAGGACGTGGTGATCTCTCCGCTGCTCCCCTTTGAGGAAGCCAAGGCGGTCGAGGCTCAGATACAGAAATACCGATGGCCCGACCCTAAACCCAGTATCCGCCGCTCGTCGCTCTTGGGGCGCATCGCGGAAGAACAGGAGAACATGGAGTGGATTTCAGACATGTTCCCCTCGATTATGGCGGATGAGGAAGACCTCCCGCCGCCCCTCGACAAGCTCTGAGACGAATGAACCCGCACTGCCGGAGGAGCGCAGCACGTCCAGGGCCTGGCTGTCGCTGCGGCTCTCGCTGAAGCCGTCGATGATCGCCAGGTTGGCCTTGAGGTCATTGGCCGGGTGACGCATGGCCCGCCGCACCAGCGCCCGGCACTGGTTCCGCTGCTTCTCTAAGCCGCCATTCCTGATGACCTGCCCAGGTGGACGGCGCAGATGTCCATCGAGGTCACCGCGTTGGTTAGCCGGAGGACCATGTGCTCCGACAGCTCGCGCTCCAAGTCGGAGACTCGCGACGGTCGCCCGTAAACACCCCAGCCGCTCGACGTGTCCAGGATTGCGTCCACGTTTTGGCCGGTTGACGTGTCCCTGCCGCGAGCGAACAGCGTCTGATACCGGCGACCGTATCGCGCCGTGGCGGACTTGGCCAGCGCCGCCAGGTCTTCGCCGCCGCCGATTTCCTGAAAGCCGACCAGGTGCTCCGCCGTGGCGCTGGCCCTCTCCATCCGCCATCATCCAGTAGCAGTTCAGCGTCACCAGGGAGATGCTGGGCGTGGCAGTGGCTTGGCCGAGCGCGAGCAGCAGGCTCAAGATTGTAAACAAAATCCTCATGGCCCCAGCCTCCCGATCTCGCGACACAGCGGCTCCAGGTCGCGCTCATCGAGCGCCTTCACGTTGGTTTTGGGTCGGGCCTGGGCTTCTCGCTCTTGAGATCGCGCAGCAGCCTTTCAAACGCCTTGGCATAGGCGTCGTGGTCCTTCCACTTGCGAAAATCCCCGATGTGCCGCGTTCGGCGTATGTCAGCCGCCCACCCACCCTCCACATCCATGACGGCTTGGTCCACCCGGATGGGGAAGACTACCAGGCGGTTCTCCCTCCGTTCTCTTTCAAAAGCCGCCTCCACTTCCTTCTCCACCCAGTTGCTTTCAACGGAATGCTCGGACAGGACGATCAGCAGTCTGTCGTAAATGCGGATCGCCTCGTCTATTTTCAGGCGGAACTTTTCGCCAATTTTTAGATCGTCGGGCGCATACCAGCATCGAACGCCCTTGCTTTGGAGATCGGCGTAGAGCCGCTGGACGAATGCGTCATCCTTGGTCGAATGGCTGATGAAACAGGAATAAAACTCGGACGCCGTGCGGGGGAGCGAGGCAGCGAATTGAAGGCGAACATCGCTCAAGCCAAACTCAGCTGCTCTCATATCCCGCTCAGCCTTCGAGAAGAAGGCCAAGGCCCGTCGGATGAATTCAAACGACTTCATTCACCCATAGGTTTTTCGTCAACGCGAGTCGTCCGCTTCGTCCTCACGTTGATTATTGCGAGAGCTTCAGCGTTGCCCGGAGCAACCTGGGCAATCAAGCCGTGCTCTCCGGCCCTGTCGCCCTGGAGCGGTGAGTAGCCCGACCCGATCAGCCAAGCACCTTTTTGACCCCGCCATCTGGGGATTGCACGAGGGCGGCTCACCTTGGCCGGAGTTGCGGAAGGGTGTTGGCCAGCGACGACTCCGCACCCTGATGCAGCTGGCAGTCTAGATGCGCCAGGCCGTTACCGACCAAATCGCCAGGATTTTGCCTGCCTCGTTCCGCAACGCCCAATTCGGGTTCAAACTGACCCGATGATTGTTATGCTCATGGATTTATTCGAGGGCAGTGGCGCGGCGACGCAGGCGCTCCGCCGATGGGTGACCGGGAGGCCCAAGGTGAAGGTGTAGAACCTGCTGGCTCCGCCGGGCGAAACGCTGGACATGAGCGAGCCGCCGTCTGAAGCCTTCGACCGGCGCGAGGCCGTGCTGCTGACCGGCGAGACGGTCGAGCGCGGCAGGCAAAAGCTGCTGCCCATCATCCGCACCGATGCCGGTGGGTTCTTCGGCTTCGGCGAGCGCGACGGCCCCAAGATCGACAATTTCGAGGGCAGGTTCGCGCATCTCTTTCCGCCCAGGCGACCCACCGCCGAGGACAGGGAGCTGGCCCGTGCGATGCTGGCGGCGATGGGCGTCACCGAGAAGCGGCTGCGCGGCGATATTGAGTCGAATTGAACTGCCAGGCTGTGGTCGGTTGCCGAAGCAGCTTCTGAATCCTGGGCAGTGCGCAACCACTCACAGCCAAACCAGATTAAGAGTCTTGCCTCAGCATGAATGCCCTGATATACGGGATTGCGGCATGATTATCGTTCAAGGCAATTTCACCCGGCTCGTCAACAGTGAGGTGATACGCCGGGCCATCGTGCGGGGCGTCATGGAAGGCGTGTTCGGATACACGAGCGGGGCGGTGCCCACACCGAGGCCGGACGGCAAATACCAGGTCGCGCCGACCAAGGTGCGGTTCGAGACCGACATTGCCGAGGACGAGGTTGACCTGGAGTCCGGCTTCATCTTGATGCCGCAGGCGATACCCGTGCCTTCCCCGGTGACAACGCCAGCCCCAGGAGGGCAGCCGGGCCAGCCGCCGCAGCCGGGCACCGGGCCTGCACCAGTGGCTCCGGGAACCGGCACCGGGCCTTCGGCGATCTCGGAGACGCCCGCGCCAGCAGCCTCTGCTGCCGGAGGATTCTAAAGCAAGTGGCTAATGCTTCCAGCCGGTTCCGTTCTCGTTTTTGCCTCTTTCGATTGCGGCAGCAACCGCCTCTTGATGCGCAATCATTTGCTGAACATTCCGGTCGAGTTCAAATTGAATTAGGCGCTCGACCATATATCCGGGCGGATGGGATTCAACGAATTTTTTCACGGCTACCGGGTCCTTCGCCCATTCCGATGCCATTGCAAGAGCCTTCTCGTCAAGCTCCGTTTCTTCTTCTTCTTCTTCATCCGGTTCTGGAGGAATTTCGATCTCTATTTTCGGAATCCAAAGAGCTTCAAGGAGGGTGTTCATGAAGGTCCTCGGGTCGTCATACCGCCATTTGCGAAAAGTGATTTTGCCCTTGATAAGGTTCTGCTCAGCCTCCTCTGACCAGAAAGGCCCGCGCGGTTTATTCAGAAAAGACCAGACGCGCGCACAAAATTGACGAACGCGCGGTGTAAGCGGACCCGAGCCAGTGAGTGCGCGTTTTGGCTTCAGGAGCGGCCCGCTTTTAGGCTTAAACCAGTTCATTTTCAATTCCTCCAGGCCGCGCCGGTCTTGCCCGCGCCGAACTGCTCCATCCGTTCCAGGAGCCACTTGGCAACCTGGTGGAACATGATGCCGTCCGACAGCAGCATAAGGCCGGTTTTTTTGTTGGCCATTGTGACGTTTTGGCCTCTATCGCCAGGTTTATGGCCTGGTTGTTCGGCAACAGAGAAATCGGCCAAAACAAGATGCCAGTCCTCGACGCGAGCCTGCCAGAAGTTGAAGCTCATTTGCCCGATTTGGCTTGGTCCCATCCAATATCATATCCGACCTGATAACCCAGAATCCAATCTTTGAGTCCGCCCTTTGCGGGGTCGAACTGGACACCGCCCATAGTGCGACGGGCGCTCGCATCCAAATCCTCCTGGCTGGCATGAGGTTTTCCCGACCTATAGGCCATCAAGCCCTCCATCCTGCCTACGGTAAATCCGGCTTGATAACTGTCGCTGTGCGGCGTCTCGGTGTTGCACCCGGCCATATCCGCAATCCAGCCGATTAACACGCAGAAAACGATAATGCCCAACCAGCCCAGGCAGCCCAAGCCTTTGCCTGCCTGCTTTTGCTTTTGCGGCGGCCCTGCCGATGGTTGTGCCGGTGCCGTTCCAGGAGTTGGCGCAGGCGGTGCGCTCGCCTGCTGTGCTCCCCATCTTTCCCATTTTTCATCAAGCTGCTCCGGTGATTTGGATGCCGGTTGTGGTTCCGAGGGAGAAGCCGCTTCTTTGGGCGAAGCGGCGATGGGACAGCCGCAATGCGGACAGGCTGTGGCCTGGGTGGACACTTCTTTCCCACATTCAGAGCATTTAATAAGTGCCATAGATTAGACTCGCGTTATGGATTCACTCGCCAAGCGGATCATTGATAAAAGGGACTGGAAATGAGCCGGGCGACAGGAATCCCATGCGGTTGAAGAAAATAGAGCCAGGCGTGATCGCCGCGCAATCCAAGGTGGAGCAGATGGAGCTTCTGGGCCCGTCCCTCGATCTTCAGTATCACATAGTGCGCCCAGAACCGGTCGTCTGGCGGTCGTGTGGCTTGAGGCTCGGCGTCCGGCTTAAAATGCCAGACCAGCAGGTTTTCCTTTTTAGTCGGGAACAGGAGATCGTCCTCCCAGATGAGGATGTCGCCAGGAGGTAAGCCCACGCACTCATCGCGATTGAACACCAGACCTCGATTACCCCCACCGGCATAATGCTCGATGTCCTCTCGCACCGCTTCTTTGCCACGATTTGGGGCGCAAAAGATTAGCGCGTTGGAGTCGCCAAGATAGCGCAAGCAGTGAGAAAAGTCCGTGATGCCAGCGTCGTAGGGAGGGCGTTGAGGCCCAGGATAAAGGCACACCCGCTTCCGGCGCAGGGTTTCGATGCAGCCGAGGGTGCGGGCTTCGTCCAATTCGGGCGGGGGGGTCATACCTTTGGGCGGCCCTTCGTCGTGGTCGTCGCCGTTCATTTTCAGTGGCTTAATGCCGGATTCAATTTACGCCCCATTGGGCCGTTTTGGCAAGGAGAAAAAGACGCCCTAATAGGGCGTGCCGAAAGACTACAAAATTCAGGCTCAGTTGAAAGCGTTTGGTGCAAATGTCCGCCGCGAGCGAACCGCCAGGGGCATGACGCAGGAAAAACTGGCCGAAGCGGTCGAACTGAACATCCGCACGATCCAGAAAATTGAAGCGGGAGTGATCAACGTGCTTGTGACCACCGCGCTGCGGATTCAGAAAGCCCTGGGCTGCCCGTGGAGCCGGTTGATGCCTGGTTGACGCGCCCCTGGAAATGCTCTCCCGAGACACCTTTCGTGACCCAGATCGCCCCTCGGCTCGGTTACAACTCAATGAGCCCGGCTGACCTGTTCACATCCACCAAAGCGCCCCCCGAGAACCCGATGTGGAGCCGGTCCCCTGTGTGGCAGAACGCCAACGAATCGCTGGCCACGCTCAGACCAGCACAGCTCAGGATTTCAGCCACGCGCTGCCGCGCTGCCTCGTCGTCCTGGGAGGCTTGACCACTCGTGCGGCGGATGTCCACATCATCATCCCAATCTGCGGTGAATCTCTCGCGCTTTTTCATTTATGCTCCTCAGATTCATCCACCCATCGGCACGCGCCGGGTGCGCCGGGTGTTCCCTTCTTGCCTCGCATCATGCCAGATGAAGGTCACAAGTATGCGATCACCAGTTTGGTGCGCCAGGGGCGGGTCCTTCGGCACCGCCAAACCGACGCCGGAGAGAATTTCCCGAACGTGATCTTGTAACTCCCGTTGGCTGACGAAACGGGGAGCGGTCAGACGTTTCAACTTGAAAATGTAAACGGGGTGATAGGGCGCTTTCTCGCCCTGCCTGATTTCGTATCCCGCTGCCTGGAAAGCTGTCGTGGCACGCGGAAGCACCGCCTGCTCGCTTCCGGGGAGAGGGAAGTAAAGGTCCTTGTAGTCGAAGTCATCGGTCTCGGCCACGGCAGCCTGCCGGAGCGCCGAAAGGTGTGGATTTGAATCAGGCATGGGAACCACCTTCTCCACCGCTGGAGAGCTGCGGCTGGCTCATTTCTTTCGCGTTCACCGTTTCGGCAGGTTCACCGTTTGGAGTGGCCGATTCGATAGGGGAATGCACCAAGCCGCGCTCGATTGGGGCGCTGACCCCGTGCGGCCCCTACATTGGAAAAATTCGCGGTTTTTCGGGAGGGGGCACTCATCTGATGACCATCCGTGAAAGGGGTCGGACGCGGGTGCTGAATGAAATCAGCAAGGGCGTGCCGTCATATTTCCAGTTGCCACGGCTTTGGCGGTTGCCATCCCCAACCTCTCTGCCTGCGCCAGCTCGTAATCACGGTCTATGAACTTGCCATAAACCGAGAAGATCAGCTTGGCGTCGCGGTGCCCCTGCCACTTCGCGACGAGGCGCGGGTCAATCCCCGTTTGCAGGCAATGCACAATAAAACACCGCCGCAAAGCCCTTGGCTCGTAGGACGGCAAGTCCAACCGCTCGCACGCGCTCGCCAACGCCTTGCGGGGATTTCGCCAGGCGACGACGGGTCTTCCGACCTGCAACCGCCCCTCCGCTTTCAAGGTCTGTATGAACGGCTGCGCGTGTGGGAAAATCGGGACATCGAACTGCTTGCCGGTCTTTTTTCTGCGGAAGTGGATTACGCCTGCGTCCGTGTCGATGTTTTCACCCAGCAGATACTTAATCTCCGCCTGGCCGACCCCGAAGTTCCGCATGAATCCTGCAATCACCCCGGTTTCGGATGATGAAGTCCGAATGGAGTCAACGATCTCCTGACTTTGCTCCCAGAGCGGCTGCTGGCGGTCAGGCTCCACTTTCCGGGAATGCGCGAGTTTCTCCAGCGGCGACCGGTCGATGAGGTCATCCTCCCCGGCGATTTTGAATAGCGCCCCCAGCGCCTTAAAGAGGATGTCGTTTACCGTTGAGGGCTTGCGCCCTTCGGAGAGCTTGCTCTTGAGCAGCCGCATGTCCGCCAGCTTGATACTGGCGACATCCCGGTCAAAATCGAGGTAGCGACCGGCGACCTTGAAATGGGAGTCGAATTTCTGCCGCGTGGCTGCGGCCAAATGCCGTGATTCGCTCTTAAACCGCTCGACGAGGCTGCTGAGCGAAACACCCTGGGGCCCCAGCTCTGGGCCGCTAACGCGCACGGCAGCGGAAGGGGCGGGCATCGGGAGGGGTGGCTCAGTTGGCGGTCGTGCGAGGAAGTCCGCGTTGGGCTGGACGGGGCCCGATGGCACGCCAACCGGCAGCACGGTAATTTCCGTGTTCCCGTTTTGACCCGCCACGTAAATGTTCAGGGCTGAAATGGCCATTGCTCGCGTTCGATCCGTTGTCTGGAGGTTCTTCCAGACGTTCCGACCGTTCAGTTTGCGGCACCAATAGACGGTGCCATTCGGCCCGTAGCGGTAAAGACCGCGAGCGATACGGACAAAGCGTCTTGCCCGCACCCCTTTTCGAGGCGCAAGGTCAGGACAAAATTCAGAATTTTCATATACTCTTTCGAGTTCGCACGGCTGCGCCGGGGTTTTCTCGCTTCCCCGCTTTTCCGTGTGAAGGAAGTGCTCTTCCACTGAGCTAAGCGCGCCACCGGGTTACAATTTACCAATTCCACACCCGCTCGCAAGGAGAAATCCTGAGGGCCTGAGGGCATTTCCCTTCACTATTCCCACCACTATTGCTTGCGCGCGAGGGCCTTTTCGTCCAGCCTCTCAGCATGGTCAAACGGTCGCAAATACGGGCCTTCACCGAGGCGGTCGCGCGGAAGTTTCGCCCGCGCAAGATCGTGCTCTTCGGCTCGTACGCCTACGGCAAACCCTCGGAGGACTCCGATGTGGATTTGCTCGTGATCATGCCGCGCACCCGTGACCGCGGGGAGAGGATGTCAGTGCGCATCCGACACGCCATTCCCCGCGACTTCCCGCTCGACCTGCTGGTCAGGACGCCAGCCGATGTGGCGAAGCGCCTGCGCTGGGGCGACCCCTTTATATGCGACTTGCTGAGCAGGGGCAAAGTGCTCTATGAAGCCAGCCACGCGTGAATGGGTCAGAAAAGCGGAGAATGACTTCAAGGTCGCTTCTCAGATTCTCCGTCGGCGAAAGGACATTGTACCGGACGCCGCCTGCTTTTTCTGCCAACAGTGCGTCGAGAAGTACCTCAAAGCGCGCCTGCTGGAGGCAGGCCTGTCTTTCCCTCGCACGCATGACCTCCTCCAGTTGCTCAATGCCTGCCTGGTAGTCGAGCCGCTCTGGTCTGCGTACTCGAAAGTCGCGGACGGCATGACCGATTACGCTGTGGACTACCGCTATCCCGGGCACAGCGCGACCCTGCGTGAGGCCAGGATGGCGCTCCAGCACTGCCGTTCCCTGCGGGCCGAGGCGCGGCGGGCCTTGGGGCTAAAGTCGTAATCGCCCGCTGCGGAGCGGGCTGCGGCTGGCTGCGCGGTGTTCGCTCGCAAATCGTCTCTGTTAGGCAAGCACATTGACCGTTCACCTCGCTCCGTCCGGCGGCTGCGTGGCGGGATTGCAAAGAGAATGACCCCGCTGTTTCGATTCCGTTCGCAACCCCTTTCCGACCACCTCGCTTCCTGCCACACTGAACCGATGAGCGAAATCGTGTTTCAAATCAGCGAAGACGACACCGACGGCGGCTTCATTGCCCGCGCCCTCGGCCATTCCATCGTCACCGAAGCCGACATCTGGGAGGAACTTCGCGCCAACGTCCGCGAGGCTGTCCTTTGCCACTTCGACGAAGGCAAAGCCCCCGCCGTCACTCGCCTCCACCGGGTCATGGACGAGCTGCTCGCCACGGCATGAAGCTGCCGCGCGACCTCTCCGCCGCCGATCTGGAAAAGGCGCGGCGCCGATTCTCCTCTCGCAATAATGTTGACAGACGCTTTGGGGTCAGCGCATGCTCCGGCCCGGGTCTGGGCGAGCCAAGCTGGGCAGCGCGGTGAACTGTCTGTTCCGCGGCGTCCCAAGGGGCGCTGAGCGCGCTGGCCGCCGCAGGCCGCACCGAAGTCAATCAACCGCGATCACCGCACAGAACTGCTATGATGCCAATCAACACACGCGCTTGGATTCCGGGCGCAATCCTGATGTTAGGTCTTGGCGCCGGCCTCGTGGCCGGGGCCCGGCCAGCCAACAGCCAAGAGCCGCCGGTGGTGGACCCCGGTCCGCCCGGGGGGCCGCCGTCCGACGCGCTGGTGCTGTTCGGGGGGCAGGACCTCGCCCAGTGGCGAAACGCCTCGGGCGGGGAGGCCAAGTGGAAGGTGGCCGACGGTGTGGCGGAAGTCAACGGCACCGGGAATATCGTGACGAAAGAGGAGTTCGGGGACTTGCAAGTGCACGTGGAATGGGCCTCGCCGGCGGAGGTGAAAGGGGAGGGCCAGGGGCGAGGCAACTCCGGGGTTTACCTGATGGGCCGCTATGAGATCCAGGTGCTGGATTCCTATCAAAACAAGACCTACTTTAACGGCCAGGCCGGCGCCCTTTACGGCGTCTCGGCCCCGCTGGTCAATGCCAGCCGCAAACCCGGCGAGTGGCAGACTTACGACATTATTTTCCACGCCCCGAGGCGGTTGCCGGACGGCAAGGTCGAACCGGGGACAGTCACGGTGCTGCACAACGGTGTGCTGGTGCAGGATCACGTGGCGGTCACCGGGCAAGCCACCACCGCCGCCCGGTTCCAGGGGGTCGCACCCAAAGGCCCGCTCATGTTGCAGGACCACGGCAACCCGGTCCGCTTCCGCAACATTTGGGTCCGGCGCCTCTGAACGGTTTCCGTGCCGCTCCACATCAACGGCTGACCCGAGCCTCATCGCCCCCGTACATGGCAGGCGGAGTCAGGCCCAGAGTTTCTCGGGATAGTCCCCTTGCCGGACCAGGCGCCGGATGTGCTCGATGACGGCGGGCCGGTCTTGGCGATAGGTGATGCCGAACCAAGCGTCCGGGGTGCGCAGGACCTTGAGCCGTTGCTGGCCCCGGCCCAGCAGGGTGTTGACCACGGTGGGGATGAAGAACTCGGCCTGGTCGTCGTGGGGATGGGCCGCCAGGAACGAGCCGAACTGGCGGCGCAGATGGGTGAAAATGGTCGGGCTGAACCCCCACATGTTGAGGGAGACGGTCTCTCTGCCCGTCAGGGGATGGATGGTTCCGGAGGGGTCGGTATATTTCACGGCGGCGCCGTCCCACTCGAGGCGGGTCAGTTCGACCACTTGTTCCAGGAAGTCGTCGGGGCTGGTGCGGCACAGGCCCCGCGCCACGGAGCCGAATTCAGAGAGCGTGTTCCTTAACACAAAGCCGACCATGGCGTAGTCCGGGCTGCCGGATTGCAGATGGCGGGCGAGCAACTGGTAGGAGTTGCGGCCGTAGAAATCGTCGGCGTTGATGACGGCGAACGGTCCCTGGATGGCCTCGGCGCCCATGAGCAGGGCGTGGCCGGTGCCCCAGGGTTTGCGGCGGCGCGGGGGTGGAGCAAAGCCCGGCGGCAGCTTGTCCAGTTCCTGGAAAACATAGTCCACCGGGAGCCGCGGTTCGAACCGGGCGCCGATGGTCTGTTTGAAAGGCCTTTCGATGTCGCGGCGGATGACGAAGACCAGGCTGCCGAAACCGGCGCACAAGGCATCATAGATCGAATAGTCAATGATCGTTTCGCCGCTCGGTCCGACGGGGTCGGTTTGTTTCAGGCCGCCGTAGCGGCTGCCAATGCCGGCTGCCAGGACAAGCAACGCCGGCCGGCCCAGGGCTGTGCCAGCGGGATTTGCCTGCCGGGGATATGCTCGGTGCTCGCGCCTTGGCTGCACGAAAAATCCCTCGCCGCCTAGGTCAGCGTACTCATGAAACGGCCCACTTAGGCCGCGCCCGCGCGGCTGAAGAGGGCTTTGGCCGCCGCGCCCAGGGCGATAAAGAACCCGGTGTAGGCGAGCCAGATGCCGAAGACGCAGGCGGCAGCTTTGGCGAAGGAGGCGCCGCTCAGCCGGGCCAACCCGATTGACCGGGCCGCCAGCAGCCAGAGGGTCATCACGTTCACGGCGCTCAGCAGGCCGTGCACCGTGTTCTGCGGATTGAAATCTTTCACCACCAGCAACATCAGGCTGGGGCTGGCATAGAGGTTGTTCAGCGACAGGACCATCAGGGTCCGCACGACTGCATCCAGCACGAGAATCACGTTTGCCAGGCCAACGGCCTCGACAGCTTTCATGTAGGTAAAATTGCCCTTGAAGGCCTTGGCGCCGAGCAGCCAGAGGAAGAGGCCCCACAGAAAAGGCGTGGCGAAGCCAATGAAGACCGGCATGGCCATGGCGCCGATCTCCGCGCTGATACCCGTCCACTTCTCTCCGATCTGGCGAGCCTGCTCGGCCTGTTCGGGCGACAGGTGGCTGCGCTCGACCTGCTTTTGGATGGCCTGTTCGGTAAGCTCGGCCAGTTGTTGCTTGGTGGTCTCCTGTGAGAAGATGAGGAACGCGCCCAGCCAGCTTATGAAAATGAGCAGTAAGGCGGGCACCAGCCAGTTGGCATGGGCCGGTGGCGAGTTCTTCACAACGTCGAAGGCTTCGCCTGGGGCGGCGATCACGTTGGCCAGGCGGCCGACCAGGGACATCGCGGGGGGTTTCGGGGTTTCCGGTGGCAGATTCTGGGTCTGGGGAGGTTCTTCCATAACGCAATAGGTTTAAGGTTGATCACGGCCCAAATGGGCACGGCGGCAGGATGCCGGAATTGGCTCCGTTTGTCCAGTGGCACCAGCAGTCCAAATCCTGCCCCTGGTCAGGGATGACCGGGGGCGGCAGCAGATTTACCGCGGCGGCTTATGGAGGCGGGCGGTTACCTGGAAATAAGTGGAAATATGTGCAAAAACCGCTGCCGCGCCCCTGGCCAGGGGCAGGAACCGGCTCCTGGCCGGGCCCGAACCGAAGCGGCGCTGTCAGTTTGGCATTCACCGGGTAATAGCTTTAGCACGTTTTGGGCGGGAGGCCAAATGCTCCATTGGTTCTATTGGCTGTATTGGCTGTATTGGCAGATTTTCCACAGATTTCTTGCCCGCAGAATCCGCAGAAGGACGCAGAAGACTACTTTCTTCTGTCCGCCCTTCTGGGTGGTCTGCGTGGTCTGCGGCTCTCACACAATGCTTGGGCCAATTTCCAGAACGGAGCGTGGTCGGTCAGCTCGTGGCCGTTCCAATAGGGGCGCTTGGGCATCCACTTACGATAAAAAGGTGAGAGGCACCCGCTAATTGACCACGAGGAGGCGGTAAAAGCGTGGCGAGGCGGTGGCGATGTCCAAGGTCAGCGAAAGGGGGTCGCCGGTGCCGAGCAGGTCGTTGCCCAGGGTGGTCCAGGCGGGGGCGGCGAGGTCGTCTTTGTATTGCAGCCGGTAAACTGCGCCGGGCACGGTTGGCCAGGCGATGGTCAACAGGTTCCCGGTGAGGCTGAGGACCCCGAGGCGAGGCGCGCTGACGGCGATGAGGGTAAAGGTCTGGCTGGCGCTGAGGGGCGGCTGGCCGTTATCGGTGACGCGGACCGTGACGGGGTTGGCGCTGGGAACCTGGTCCGGGGTGGGGGTCCAGGTGAACAGGCCGCTGGCCGAGTCGAGAGAGGCCTGGGCGGGCGCTCCGGGGTCCAAGGTGAAAGTGAGGGTCTGGGGCGGCACGTCGGGGTCGCTCGCCTGGAGGGCCAGGCTGAGGGTTTGGCCGAGATAGACCCATTGGTCGCCCGGTGGGGCGAGCACCGGGGCGGTGTTGGTAGGTTCGCCGGCGGAGGCGGAGAAGCTGAGGTTGTCAATGGCCAGGCCCTGGGCTTTGCCGGCCGGGTCGGCGATCTCCCAGACCAGCCACAGGGCGGCGCCCGGGGGCCAGTTGGCAATGACCTGGTTGAGGAGACTCAGATTGGTCTGGTTGGCGGCCAAGGTGCCGTCCACCGCCAGGCCGCCGACAGCGGCCGGGAGGGTCGGGAAACTCACGTTGAGACTGGGCAGGAAGGCCGTGTAATTGGTCGAGCAGGGCTGGGCGGCGGTGGGGTCGACCAGGTAGTAGAACTGGAGCGTCTTGGCCTTGTCCGACTAGCGCCAGAGTTCGCCGGTGAATTGCAAGCTGATTCGGTTCAAGGTGGTGGCGGTCAGGTTGATGAGTTTGGCGCCGAAGGCGGTGGACCCGGTGCTGGAGGTGGCCAGCAGGCCCAGGGCGCGGTTGGTGCTGTCGGGCAGGCCAAAGCTGATTTGGCCGCCGGCGGTCTGGTCGCCGTAGGAAGCCCCGAAACGCGTGTCCGTGCCGGGGCCGGGAGCGGCCAGGCCATACCAGCCGGCCAGGGGCGCCAGTCCGAGGCCGCCGCTCTGGCCGCTGGGGGCGGAGGGCTGGGCGAAGTCGAAGGGATTGGGCAGCGAATAAGTGATGCCGTTGATGGTCACGGGGTTGTCGCTGTTGACCGAGGTGGCTCCCGGGTTGGGCAGTGAATCAAAATCCTGAGTATAAACGGAGCCGGGGGCGGTGTAAGGGACGAAGGAGGGCGGGATGGCACCGTTGTTGGGGCCGCCGGGGGTCGGGTAGTAGAAGGGCTGGCGGGTGAAGGCCTGGCCGTCGGGGAAGGAGCCGTAGGCATAGTCGGGGGCCAGGTTGGCGTAATCGAGGTAATCGAGGACCTGAGGTTGGCCGTTGAAGAGCCGGCTCAAGGCGAGCGAGCCCGTCAGGCTGGGCAGGACGAAGCTGGCATGCAGTTCATTGGTGGTCGAGAGGTTGGTTTGGCCGTCGGCGAAGATGACCATGAATTGGCCGGGATAGATGCTCGAGTTGGTGGGAAAGGCCCATTGGGTGAGATTGGAGTAGTTGTTGGCGAGGTAAAGGCCGGTTAGGGAAAGGGTATTGGAGCTGGGGTTGTAGAGTTCGAGCCAGGGGGTGCGTTGGCCGGCGCGATTGGTGATGCCGGAGTAGTTATCGGCCTGGAGTTCATTGAGCCAGAGTGGCGGGAAGGGCGGCAAGTTGGTGAGGACGGAGTTGGCCGTGTCGGGGGTGGCCGGGGAGAATGGGGTGACGGGAGGGGGTTGGAGGTTTTGCAGGCTGTAGATGGTGCCGTTATTGAGGGCGCTGCCGGAAAGCCGGACGAGCAACTGGCTCCCGTTGCTGCTGGGCAGGAACCAGTAGCTCAGAGTGTAGGTGTCGTTGGTGACGATGGGGGCGGTGTTTTCCCAAATCGACAGAGGGATGGTGTCGCCGGGGCTGGTGGCAATGACATGCAAACTGGCTTGGCCGGAGTGCTGGACGGCGGTGCTGATGAGGGAGCCGGCCAGGTTGGGTGAGACGGTCCAGGGACCGCTCAAGGGACCTTCGAAATCGCCATTGGTGAGGAGGTTGGGGCCGGCCTCGGGGACGCTGCCGGCGACGAGCTTGAGGTCATCGAGGTAACAGTCGCCGGCGGTTCCATGCAGGCAAATCAGGAGAATCGGCCGGGTGGCGAGACCAGTGAGGGAAACGTACTGCCACTGCGGCCCCTGGTTGCCGGAGGCGTTGGTCTGGCAGACGGCCCAGTTGCCGGCGCGCCAGTTGTCCTGGCGCGGGTCGATGAGCTGGAGGGAGGAGCCGGGCGTGCTGGCCGGCCAGGGCGGCCCGCTGGCATAGCGCACCTTGGCGACGACCAGGTCAGTCGCGGCGTTGGTTGCGGGTTGGAGCAGCGTGAGGGTTTCCCCGTCGGTCTGGAGTGTCCCGCTGAACACGTCGAAGAGCGGCTTGGTGGCGCCGTAGGCGGCGGCGAAAGCGGCGCGGTCCTGGGCCAGGACCAGGAAACTGTTGGGCCCGATTTGCGAGCCAGGGGGGAAGACGTAGGCCAAACCCCGAAGTTCCCAGCCCGACAGGTCATAGGTGATAGTGGTCGAGTTGTTGTACAACTCGACATAATCAGCGCCCAGGAGGGCGGGGTTGCACATGAGTTCGTTAAGCACCACCTGGCCGACCGGGGAGGGCAGGGAGCCGCTGTAGATAGCGGCCACGCTCTTGCTGGCGCCGGCCACGGGCTGGCCGTGCAGGTCGACGCCGACCACGTTGAGTTGGTTGGTGCCCGGCTGCAAGGGGACGGCCACCCGGAAGGCGGTCACACTGGTCCAGGTCAAAGGGAATTGGACCCCATTGACCCAGACGGTCTTGACTGTGAATGGGGCCTTGCCGGTCAGGAAGGCGACGTTGTAGCTGAGCGTGACGGTCTGGTCCACGGTGAAGCTGGCCACGTTTTCTGCGGCGATTTGTGAGTTGATGCTGCTCCGGGCCGAGGTAAGCCAACCTTTGATAGCCGAGTTGGGGTTTTCGGGCGCCAGACCATTGGCGACGAAGGCATTGTATTTGGCATCGAGCAGCGGGCCGCTGTTGGCGACGTTGAGGGGGCCGTTGACCAATTCCTGCAAGGCGCGCCAATACATGCGGCGGAAGGTGGGCTCGTTGTAGATGTTGCCCGTGTTCGGGTCCGCGCCGTTGACGGCGAAGAGGTTCTGGCCCGCGCCCCAGGAGCCGCTGTTGCCGAAGACGATGTTGAAGTCGAACATGAGGAGCGAATACCTGGCGCCCAGGGCGCCCATGTAGCCGTAGAGGTTCTGCCCGTTTGGGCAGCCAAAGGCGTCCCAGTTGCCGGCGGCGTGATTGGCGGCGAAGACGCGCATCCAGTTTTCCATGTCTGCCAGGTTCTGCATGCAGGCCGAGTAGCCGGGCGAGCCATAGGCACTGGCGGCGTCAACCAGGGAGAAGACATTGGTGAAATCATTGGCCGAAACAGGGGTGCGGCGCACCTCGAAACTGTAGCGGTAACGGGCGGTCTTCTTGGCCCCGCCGGTGGTGGTGTAGGGCATGAGAGTGCACCACGACTGATTGGCAAAGCCAAGGTAAGTGCCCGACAGGAAGGGTGCGAACTCAAACCAGGGTTGCATCTTGTAGAGCCAGCCATCCTTGTCGTTAGGGAAATGTTCCTTGACCACGTCGTTGTCCGGCGTCTGGGCGTCTTCCATGAGTTGGCCGCGGCGATTGCCATTGACGTAAACGGCGACAAAGCGGCGGTTGAGCCAGGGCACGCCCAGGGCGCGCAGGAAGGTGTTGGCCAATTGCTCGCGCTGGAGGCTGGCGTCGTCGCCGGCGCCGTTGCCGGGTTGGTGGATTTTGTTGAAGGAGGTGGCCCCGAGCAGGGCATCGTCATCCTGGAAGCTGAGTTTGTAATGGCACAAACTGCCGTAAGGGGTGTCAAAGTTCTGGTGATAAGGGCTGCCCGCAAAGCGGCCTTGGGCGTTGTAGATGACCCGCGGGCCGGTGACAAAGGTGAGATCGTGAGACTCGTTGCTCAAGTCGCCCAGGCTAGTCCAGCGGCTGGCATTGGCCTGGGTAATCCAGAGGTGATAGACCCCGAAACTGGTGGCCGGGTTGCTGTCGCCAAACATCACCACACACTCGCGCACCGGGGCATTGTCATTGACCAGCGCCGGAAAACGGGTCGTCGCCCCCTTGCTGTCGGCAGCCGAAAGGTAAAAGGCCACGAGGCGGTTGACCCCTTGCCCCGGAATGCTCGCGCTGAAAATGCCGTCGCCGGCGAGAGCGTCGCCGCCGGTGCCGTCGTCCTTCATCGGCACGGCCGTGTAGGTGGCGGCGGGGTCGAGGCGGTAATTGAGGGTGAGGCTTTGGACGCCATCGGGGTCGTGGAGTCGGGCGCTGACGACCACCGGCTGGGCGGTCGCCGGCAGCGATGGGGTGTGGGTCACCTCGTAAATGGCCGGTCCGGCGTTGGTCAGGTAGCGGCTGTTGCGGGCGCCGGGCGTGCCGAGGTTGGCGGGCAGCGGCATCCGGCCGGTGGCCTCCAGCCAGTTGCCGTTGACCCGCAACAAGACCTCCGGCCAACCGCGCAACCAGCGGGCTTTGAAGCGCAAGGTCGCGGTCTGGCCGGCAGCCAGCGTGTTGGCGCTCAGGGCGACCTGGCAGGAATTGACTCCCGTCCACATCCGGTCGCTGGAACGGAGATGGAGGGAGTAACTGCTGGCATAGCCCGAGTTTTCCAGGCTCGAGCGAGCGTGGTCGCCTTGGAGCGACCAGTTGTTCAAAGTGCCCGATTCGAAATCGGGATTGGCGACCAAATTGGCGCCGGTGGCGCCCGCGCGCACCTCGATATTGTCCACCAGGCACTCGCCGACATCCAGGAGCCCAATCTGGGCGTAGTCAATGGAGGCATCGTAGTTGGCCCCGTTGTCCAGGAGGCCGGTGGTCTCGACGTTGACCCAGGACGATTTCTGCGTCTCGTCGCTGTCGGCCCAGTTGGCGGCCAGGCGATTGTTGCTGTTCGGATCGATCAATTCGAGGCTGCTGCCGCCGCCCGCCGCCCACTGGCCCCACCGGCCGCCCGTCCCATAAGTCACGTCGTTGACTATGATGTGGATGGGGGTGGTGGTGAGGAGGCCCTGGCTGTTGGTGGAGGTAATCGTGTCGGGCATGGTCAGGGCCAGATGCTCCCCGTTGTGGGAGAGCTTGCCGGCAAAATCTCCGAGGCAGTTGGTCAGGTTGAGGTTCGGGTAATTGGGGCGCAGGCGCGCCGCGTTGCGCGCGACCACCAGGTAGCTGTCTGCGGCCAGCAGGGTGTCGGCCGGGAACGTGAAACTGACCGCATCGCTCAGTTGCCAGCCCCCCAGGTTGACCGCCTTGGCGCTGCGGTTGTACAACTCGATGTACTGGTCGTCGTCGTTGCCGCTGATTGGGTCATACATCAGTTCGTTGAGCACGATGTCGCTGGGCCGTATCGCGGCATTGGGCGCCCCGGGGGTCTTGGCGGTCAAGCGGTAGAACTGACTAGCCCCGTCGGGCCAACGCCCCGTAGCCACCCCGTTTTCCTGCCCACCAAATTGCACCGCGTCCAGATAGCGGCCCTGGTCGGGGCTCTTCAAGTAAATGGTCTCGCCCGCCGCGCTCAGCCGGAAGTTCATGTTGGTCTCGCTGTAAAAGACAAAGCCCCGGGCGGGGATGACGGTGCCGGGCGGGACCACGAATTTGTTGGTCGCCGGGTCATCGGTCAGAATGCAGCCCGAGATGTCCACGGGCGAGTTGGCCTGGTTGTAGAGTTCGAGGTAGTCATAATCAGGCGGGTCGGTGTGGGCCAGGAACTCGTTGATGAGCACGTGGCGGAGGGGGCTGGGGCGGAAGGCTTCCATCTGCCCGGGCGAGCCGCCCACGACATCGCTGAGGTCCCAGGCGCGCGGGTCCCCTTCGCCGTAGGTGGGGTTGACGAGGACCAGCGAGTGGCCGGTGCCATCGGCGGCCACCGGCCAGGGAGAGAGGTTCGAATAGGGGATGCTCAGCAGCACGGCCCCCACCTCGTCCAGGAGTTGGAGCGTGCCCGCTTTCTTGAGGCTGCCGGTGTAAGGGCCAACGACGTTGGTGATGCCATAGACGTTCTGGACGCTCTGGGGCGAAGCGGCGATGACCAGAAAGGCGCCACCGGCCAGAATGGTCTTGGGGGGAAAGGTGAAACTAAGGTCGTTGGCGACGAGGCGGTAGCCGCTGAGGTCGTGGAACCAGGGGTTGGAGTTATAGACTTCGAGAAACTCCAGGTTGTTGGTATCCGAGCGCGGGGCCGGTTTGTACATGATTTCGGTAATCGCGATGGGGGTCTTGCGGCTGGAAGGACCGAGCGGCTCGTTAGGCCGGGTAATGGCACCGACCAGCGGCGCGGTCACTGGGGAGAGGTCGCGGAACTGGGCGAGCGCCGCCTGGCTCGGGTTATGGCTGCAAACCACCATGCCGAAATAGACCGGGTTGGTCAGCACAATCGTCGCCGTGCCCAGTTGTTGCCAGGTCTGGCCGTCAAGGCCGGCGTAACCCGTGAACTGGTTGCCGGTGCGTTGGAGGCGCAACCAGGTTTGGGGGTAGTTCACGGGCAAATTGCCGCCAACTGTGACGCCGCCGCCCGCCGAAGTGCGGGCTGCGAAAAAGGAGCCGTTCATGGCCGGGGTGGCCAGGACCGCGGCAAACCGGGCGCCCGGGGTCAGGTCCTCGCGGGCCATCAGGCCGGCCTTGGCGAAGACATCGGTCGGGGTCAGGGAAGCCAAGCGGACCTCGAGATCGAAGTCACCGTTGAGGATTTCACAGACAAACTGGAACTGATCGCTGACGCCGCTAATGTCCTTGCCCCCGCCGCCCACATCGTATCCGCCCGTTGCGCCCCAGATGCTGCCGGGCGGGGTGGGACTGCCAACGCCCTGCAGGCTGTACGGCCCCGCCAGGAGACTGACGGCGGTGTTGGTCGCAATCGGGTTATGCGCGTTGGACCGGTCGCGGATGCCATTGAGCAGGAGGACGTAGTTGCTCCCCGGCGCTAGGGGCGCGGTGGTCAGCGTGACGGTCATCAAATCGGCGCTCAACTGGACACTGCTGAGCGGCAGGCCGTTGGTGAAGACATAGTTCGCCTGGTTGGTCGCGCTGGCCGCCTCCAGCGGTTCCGAAAAGACCAACTGCGCGTTGGTGGCATTTACCTCAGTGGCTCGCACCACCGTCGGTGGAGTCGTGTCCGCCAGCACGCCCAGCCGGGCTACGGCGCTGGTGACCACCCCGGCGGCATTGGAAACCACGCAACAATAGAACTGGTTGTTGTTCAACTGCGCATTGGCGTTGCTGACGGTGTAGGCGTCGGCGCTCGCATTGGGGCCGCTCAAGTTGGTCCCATTGAGCAGCCATTGATACGACAGGGCCGACTGGTTGGTTGCCAGCACCGCAAAGAGCGCGTCGTATCCGTCGGAGACGGTGAGGTTGGTCGGTTGCAGGTAAAGGCCCGGCAGGCTGTCGAGGCCGGTGCAGGGGACCAGGCGCGTGCCTGCCGCGCTCCAGGCCGCCAGTGGCTCTTCGTTGGTGCCATTGGGCAGTTGCCAGCGCACGGCCAGGTTGTCATTGCCGGTGCCCTGCTGCATGAGCGCCTCCAGGTAATAGCGCCGGCCGGCCTGCAAGAGCATGGGCGCCGATTGCTGGTTGGTCTCGCGGGTCCACTCCTCCGGGTTGGTCGAGCCGTTGACCCAGGCGACGGGGGCGGCGAGGCTGGCCGTCTCATCGGCGCTGAGCAGCAGTTCCGAGGTGTCGTCGCTGGCAATCCAGAAGGTGTAAGCGCCTGTCATGGGCGGGACGACAAAGGCGCGCAGGCGCTGCCCGTAGTAGTTCATCCCGGTATTGCTTTCGGTCAGGAAACTGGCGTAAACCGCGGTGAAGTCCGGGTTGGGATTGTCAGGCCAGTTGAGGTTGTCGGCGCTGTTTGTGAGGGCGGCCAGGGTGTTGCCCAGGCCGGGATTGAGGTCCGTCCACAGTTGCCGGTAAACGCCAAAGAATGACGGAGGCAGGCTCACCCCGGTGAAGGTGGCCGTGGCCAGGGCGGCGTTGTTGTTGGCGCTGACTGCCAGGCCGGCCAGGGCCGTCTGCTCCAGGGCCACGATCTGGGTGGAGCCGACCTGGTACCAAGTGATGTTGTTAGTGCTCCAATAGGCGCTAAAGCTGTTGCCGGAGCGGGCGAGGCTGAGCCAGATCGGCGCGCCCAGGTTGGGGACGCCCAGGACGACCTGGTAGGAGCAGGTTACGCCAGGGCTGCCGCGCCATTGGAAGCTGACCCCGCTGCTGGCGGTGACCAGCACCGCCACTTCGAGGGCCCCGGCGCTCAGGTCGTTGCGGAACATGACCCCCGCCTGGGCGGCAGGGGCATTCTGTAGGCTCTCAACCCGGGCAACTAGAAGGCCGTCGCCCGTCACCAGTTTGGAGGCAAAGTGCAACTGGTCGTAAGTGCAGATGTCGGTTCCGCCGCCCGAGAGGGTCCAGAGGCCGGCGGTGAACGAGGCGGCGCCGGCCAGGGCCGGGGAGGCGATGTCGGCGTCGGTCCAACCGGGCGGCAGGGCGGCCTGGAGAGGTTGCGCGCAGGCCAGCAGGGCCAGCCAGGGCAGAAGGGCAAACCTCCGGCTCGCCCCCGGCCCACGAGCCCTGCGGGTTGGGGAAGTCGTCGCGGAGCAGGATGGGCGCGGCAAGCCAGAGACTTGGCGGGACAGCCGCAAGCGGGAGGCTCGCGCTACTGTGTGGCGGTAGTGCTGGGGTGCGCCGAGGAGTACCTGAGCGGTCGGGAGGGGCGGCATCAGGGATCGTTGCAACGGTTTCACCGGCGCGGGGAAAACCGTTGGAACGGTGGGGATCGAACCTTGATTCGGCTCCCTGGGCGGCACGCTCAACGGAGCCATTCGGTAGCGCATGAAGGGAGAGTGGCAAAGGCGGGTGGGCGGTGTCAAGCCTTTCCCGCGAGTCATTTTTGTTTGCCCTCTGGCAAAGGGCTGACTAAGGTGCAAGGGCAAACAGATAAGAACTTGGGGTCGTTTAAGAAAGCGGGTTGACAAGGTATGACGAAAAAGCCGCTGACAAGCGAAGAGTTGACAGAATTAGCGACGGGCTTGAACAAACTGGCCAGGAACCTGTGGTGGACCTGGGACCAGGGCGCGCAGGAGATTTTTCAGGAGCTTTCCCCGCGCGGGTGGCAGAATCTATACCACAACGCGGTGGCGATCCTGCATGAGGTGTCGGATTATGAACTGCGGGTGCGGTTGCAGAGGCCGGTTTTTGGGGAGCAGGTGCGCCAGGTGCTGAAGGCGTTCGGGGCCTACATGAACGACAAAGAGACCTGGGGTCATGAACACGCGCCGGGCCTGCGGGCGAACCCGGTGGCCTACTTTTCAATGGAGTTCGGGTTTCATGAGACGCTGCCCATTGCGGCGGGCGGGCTGGGGATGCTGGCCGGCGACCACGCCAAGTCGGCGAGCGACCTTGGGCTGGGTTTTCTGGGGATCAGCCTGTTTTACCGGGAAGGATATTTTCAGCAGGCGATCGACTCGAGCAATTGGCAGACGGAATACTACACCCTGCTGAATCCGAAGAATCTGCCGTTGGAGGCGGTGCTCAATGCCAAAGGCGAGCCGCTGGTGAGCCACGTGGACATTGGGATGAACCGGGTGGCCTTCCAGGCCTGGCGGGTGAACGTGGGGCGCGTGGCGGTGTATTTGCTGGACACCAACCGGCAGGAAAACGAACAGCGTTTCCGGGACCTGACGTTGCGGGTGTATGGGGGCGACAGCACGACGCGGATCATGCAGGAGCTGTTGCTGGGCGTCGGCGGCATGCGGTTGGTGCGGGCGCTGGGCATCGCCCCGTCGGTCTTCCACATGAACGAGGGCCACGCCGCCTTTCTCACCTTCGAGTTGCTCCGGGAGAAGATGGCTGCCGGCAAAGGCCTCCAGCAGGCGCTGGAGCTGACCCGGGCCGAATGCCTGTTCACCACGCACACGCCGGTCGAAGCGGGCCATGACCGTTTCAGCCCGGATCTCATGGACTATGCGATGCAGCGGTTGCGCAGCCAACTGCCGGCGCCCTTTGGGGAGCTGATGAAGCTAGGGCGGGTGAATCCGCAGGACGCCCGGGAGCCGTTCTGCATGACGGTGCTCGCCCTGAAGCTTTCCCGCGCCGCCAATGCGGTGAGCGAACTGCACGGACAGGTGAGCCGGCGCATGTGGCACTGCCTCTACCCGGACAAGCCCGTCGAAGCGGTGCCCATCGGCTATATCAACAACGGCATTCACTTGCTCGGCTGGATGAAGGGGACCGTCCGGCGGTTCTGGCAGGAAAAGCTGGCCGGCGCTGGGGAACCGGGCGGCGAGGCCGGCGTTGGCCGGGCGCCGGCCGCCGACTGGACCCGCGACATCAATGGCCGGGAATTCTGGCAGCGCCTGGCCGACCCCGAGTTCATCTCGGACGAAGAGCTTTGGGCGCTGCGCTACCAGTTGCGTCGGGAGCTCATCGAGTTTGCCCGCCGGCGGCTGCTCATCCAGCGCCAGCACCTCACCAAAGGCGATTTCATCGCCTTCGACCAACTCCTGAATCCCGATGCCCTGACGATCGGCTTCGCCCGCCGGTTCGCCACCTACAAACGGGCGCCGCTCATCTTTCAGCAATTCGATAACATCGTTCGCCTCACCCGCGACGAAGACCGGCCGATCCAATTCATCTTCGCCGGCAAGGCGCACCCGCGCGACGATGACGGCAAGCGATACATCCAGCACATCATTCACCTGAGCAAATACAGCGATCTCCAGGGACACCTGGTGTTTCTGGAAAACTACGACGTGCACGTCGCCCGGCAGATGGTCTCCGGGTGCGATGTCTGGCTGAACACGCCGCGCCGGCCGCTGGAGGCCTCCGGCACCAGCGGCATGAAGGCCGGCGCCCACGGCTGCCTCAACCTGAGCATTCTGGACGGCTGGTGGCGCGAAGGCTACGACGGCACCAACGGCTTTGCCATCGGCGCGGATGCCCACGCCGATTCGGTCGAGGAACAGGACCGGGTCGATAGCGCCAACCTCTACCGGGTGCTGACCGAGGAAGTCATCCCGCTGTTCTACCAGCGCGACCTCCAGGGCGTCCCCAGGCAGTGGCTCCAGCGCATCCGCCGCGCCATGGTCACCCTGGTCCCCCAGTTCACCACCGCCCGCATGGTGCGCGAATACGCGGAGAAGTACTACCTGACCCAGTAAGTCGGCAGTGCGGAGAACCGAGCGCGGGCGTTCCTGGCCGCCGAGTCGCGCCGATGGTCGCCGGGCGGGTGGGGGAACGGAAGCGCAAAACGCGCAAAACGCGCAATACAGGCAATACAGGCAACCCGGGCAATGCGCGCAATACGGGCAACACGGGCAATGCGGGCAATAGGCGCCGCCCCACCCGGAAGGTGTGCTGATGCAGCTTCTCGCTCACCCGCTCCGGCTCGCGCGGCGGCCTCCTCGGCTGCAACGTGAACACCGCGAGGAAAGAGGCCGCGCCCAAAGGCTACGAGCTCGTGGCGAACCTGGGAGAGCGTCCCGACCCGGCAAAGTCCGCTTCCGGCGCCGACCCGCTGGACAACCGCGGCATCGTGGACGACGCGGAACCACAAAGCCACAGGGATTCCCTCCGGCGAAAGCTCGGGCGAAAATCCTTGCTTTAGAGGGGGAAGGCTGCCCTCATCAGGACAAAGGTTCGAATATGAGCAAGAAATACTGGCAGGTTGCAGCGGGATCGGAGGGGCGTAACCGTGATTACGCTGATCTGTTCATCCGCTACGGAATAGCGTTCGTCGGCCGAGAGTACGGTGCCATGCAGGAGATCGATATCGGCGATATCGTTCTTCTGAAGCGCGGGTGCTCAGAAATCCTCACGGCTGGGGAAGTCGTTGAGCGGAAGGGATCGCACCGCGGAGAGGGCGGCAAGGAGTGGCTGCAAGACATCGACGGCTGGGACCTTAGTGCGTGGTGCTATGTTGACTGGCGCAAGCCTCCTGGAAAGCCCCTTAAAACTGAAGGTCTGACGCGGAAGGCGATCACCAGGGCGAACAAGGGCGAGCACATCAACCTAGCCAACTCGCTTCTCTCGCTGCCCGTCCAGGCATTCGATCCCGAGCCGGAGCCAACACGTCCCGTCACCGACGACCAGATTCTTGAGTTCATGATCTCGCAGGGATTGCGGCCTTCCGCCGCTGACGAGTTGACGAACACTGTCCGCAAGGTCCGTCTCCTCGCGAACTATTATTGCGAGGAGTGCGCGTGGGCGGACGTGCGCGAGCACGAGACACGCACCTTTCTTGTGGTTCCGCTGTTGCTCGCGCTGGGCTGGGCGGAGCAACAGATGAAGATCGAACTGCCCTCTTCCCAGGGAACGATTGACATTGCCTGTTTTCCGGGGCCTTACCAGGGCAAGAACGAAGAGTGTGTCCTTCTGATCGAGACGAAGGACTTTGGCTCCGGCCTGGCCTACGCTCCGGAGCAGGTACGCGATTACGCCGCGGGTTTTCCAGGCTGCCAGGTGCTCGTTGCCACAAACGGCTGGTGCTACAAGACATTCCAGCGTGTAAAAGAGACCGGCCCATTCGGTGAGAAGCCCTCTGCATACTTGAATCTTCTCAAACCGCGCGACCGATATCCGCTCGACCCTAAGCACACAAAAGGCGCGTGCGAAGTAATGCAATCGTTGCTCCCCAGTTCCCTACGATGAGCCCTGGGATACCCTGCTGCAGCGTATGCCGCCCACGGCCATGGTGCGTAACCTTGGCAAGATGACGGCGGTCGGCCTAGTGAAGCGGCTCGGTGGGGCGGCCAACCTGGTTATCCGCAAGCTGAGCGACGAAGCTCTGCTCAAGCGCGCCCGGATCCACCCACTGGCGGTATTGACCGCCCGGATGGTGTATGCCCAGGGCCGCGGGGAGAAGGGCGGGCTCACTTGGCAGCCGGCCCTGGACATCGTCGGCGTTTGTTTTGGGTTGCAAGTTGAAAGTCGCGCGCGGGCCGGTTACATTTCCATCATGAGCACAGTCGCAGAGATCGAAGCCGCCATCGCCCGGCTGCCGCGGAAGGAACTCTGGGAGTTGAAGGAGCGGCTGGACCGCCGGTGCGAGGCGGAATGGGACGCCCAGATCCAGGAAGACGCGCGGTCGGGTGGTCCGCTCGACAGGCTGGCGCGCGAGGCGATCGCGGAGTTGAATGCCGGAGGCTGCCGACCGCTCCCGTGACCGGCTACGCCACCCCGGAGTTTTGGAAGCGATACCGGGCGTTGCCGCCGGGGATTCGCCGGCTGGGGCGGGCCAAGAAATATTTGGGTTAGACCTTGTCCGGCTCCGGGTGGACCCAGGGGGTGCGGTAAGGGCGGCGGAGGAGGCGGTTGGCTTCGTCGTCGCCGATGACCTGGCCCTTGGCGGGGTCCCAAGCGAGGGTGCGGCCGAGTTTCATGGAAAGATTGGCGAGGATGCAAGAGGCGGTGGAGATGTAGCCCTGTTCGATGTCGGCGACGGGTTTGCTGCGCTTGGCGATGGCGGCCAGGAGGTCTTGCAGGTGGCGGCGAATGGCCGGGGCGACGTGGCGTTCGAGGTCCTTCTCGGTGCGGTCGCCCGGGAATTGCTCGTACTCGTAAGTGACATCCTTGTGGATGGGTTGGCCGCCGTCCAGGGGGATGAAATCGTAGCCAAAGACGCTGGCCTTGAGAGTGGCTTTGTCGCCGTAGAGGATGGCGGCCCAGGTGTATTTGGGGTCCGGGGCGTCGCCCCAGGTGCGATGGGTCCAGACGACCTGGAGGTCGCCGTAATCGAAGGTGGCGGTTTGGGTATCGGCAATATTGGCCTTGGAGTTTCTAGCGACGAGGATGCCGCCGGAGGAGGAGACGCGGGTGGGCCAGCCGAGATCGAGCATCCAGCGGACCATGTCGAGCATGTGGATGCCCATGTCGCCGACGATGCCGTTGCTGTATTCCATGAAGGCGCGCCAGCCGCGGGGGTGGACGAGGCGGTTGTAGGGGCGCATGGGGGCGGGGCCGGTCCAGAGGTCATAGTCCAGGTAATCGGGGGGGGCGGAATCCGGGGGATTGTCGCCGGCGCGCATGTGCCAGTAGCAGCAGATTTCGACGTAGGCGATCTTGCCGAGCTTGCCGGTCTTGACGAACTCATCGCGGGCCTCGATCAGGTGCGGGGTGCTGCGGCGCTGGGTGCCGACCTGGACGACGCGCTGGTGACGGCGGGCGGCGGCGAGCATGGCTTGGCCTTCGACCACGTCGACGCTGATGGGTTTCTGGACGTAAAGGTCGGCGCCGGCCTGGAGGGCGGCGAGCGTGATGAGGGGATGCCAGTGGTCCGGGGTGGCGATGAGGACGAGGTCGAGGTCCTTTTCCTTGAGCATCTGGCGGTAATCGGTGTAGGTGCGAGGCTGTTTCCTGGAGAGCTGGCGTTCGGCGGCGATGGCGGCGGCTTCGGCCAGCATGTGCTTATCGACGTCGCAGAGGGAGACGATTTCGACCGGGGCGATCTGGAGGAGGCGCCAGAGGTCGCACTTGCCGTACCAGCCGCAGCCGATCAGGCCGACACGTTTTTTTTGGTCTGCGAATTCTGCGGCGTAGCTGCCGAGGGAGGACAGCGCCAATCCTGCCGCGCTGACTTGAAGGAATTGACGGCGATTCATGGCGCCCTTTTTAGGGGCAAACGCAGATAAAGGCAAGCGAGGAAAGGCCGAAGCCGAACGAGGCCGACGGGCGAAATCCGGGAGCCAATGGCAGGAGTCGCGCGGTGAGCGATTTCCAGGATTGCTTCCGCCTGACCCCAAGGCTCTCGCTCATGGGCAGCTCCCACCTCCGAAACCGGACGCGCATCGGGGCCATGAACCGGGCGGCAGCGGCAGTGGGGCAGGCGTCCCGCCTGCCCCACTACCTCGCGGTTCATGGGCAGGGAGCAGCAGCGTGGCGCGCTCGTTCATTCCGACGGTCTCCGATTCGGCGGCCAACGGGCGGGCATTCTCCCTCTCGCTGAGGGAGAGAGTTGGGGCGGGGGGGGAAGCGGGCGGGCGAGCGGGCGAAGGGCGCGAGCGCGCAATCGCCCCCCGAGCTGCGCGAAAATCTGTTGAAAAGCGGGGCGGCTGGCGGCAAGCTAGGCCTGTGCAATCAGTTTTTACAGGACCTGTGTATGTGGTGCGGGATCACATCGATACGGACCAGATAATCCCGGCGGAGCATTTGAATCTGGTGCCGACGATTGCCGAGGAGTACGAGCGACTCGGCTCGTATGCGCTGAGCGGCTTGCCCGAGGCGCTTTATCCGCGGCGCTTCGTGAAGGCGGGCCAGCTCGACAGCGAATATCCGATTGTGGCAGCCGGGCGCAATTTCGGCTGCGGGAGTTCGCGCGAGCACGCCCCCATCGCCCTCGGCTCGGCCGGCTGCAAAGTGGTGTTGGCGGAGAGCTTTGCGCGGATTTTTTTCCGCAACAGCGTTGCCAGCGGGGAGCTTTATCCCTGCGAGTGTGTGGAGCGGCTGTGCGAGGTTTTGCAGACGGGTGACGTGGTGACGGTGGACCTCGAGGGCGAAACGGTGACCGTGCAGAAGACCGGCCAGGTTTATAAATTCAAACCGCTGGGAGAGGTACGGCCGGTGGTGGCGGCGGGCGGCTTGTTCAACTACGCCCGCAAAACCGGGATGCTGGCGAAGCAGCCGGGCTGAGGGGGATGTTTCGCAGCGCGGCGGCGCGGCAAGCAAACGGGGAGGGCGGCGTGGCTCAGGAATCCGCACGGAATTGGCTTTCGCGAATGATGGAGTGGAACAATCGTTAAGCTATGAATCGCAACAGGGCAAAAAAGCCGGGCGCAAGCCGAGTGGCGAGAAGGAGGATCAGTGGGGAAAGCGCCGGCAAAGCTCCGGGCTTGCTGTTTGATCTGGACGGGACGCTGGTGGACAGCGTCTATCAACACGTGCTGGCCTGGCGGGAGGCGTTGGAAAAGGCGGGCATCGAATTGGCGGTGTGGCGCATCCACCGGCGTATTGGGATGAGCGGCGGGCTCTTTATGAACGCCCTTTTGCGCGAGACCGGTCATAAAGTGGGCAGAGAGGAAGCCGAGGAGCTGCAGCGGTTTCATGCTGAGGCTTACGGGCGGATGGCAGGGCAGATTCGGCCACTGCCCGGCGCGCGGGAGCTTCTGGCCTGTCTTTCAGAGGGGGGCGTTCGGTGGGCGATCGCCACCAGTGGGCGAAAGGAGAGCGCGCGGCTGGGCTTGGCAGCTCTTGGGGTTGATTCCAAAGCGACTGTGATCACCAGAGAGATGGTTCAATACGCCAAGCCGGACCCGGACCTGTTCCTGGCGGCTGCCGAGCGGCTGGGAGTGGAAATCGGGGCTTCGATTGTGGTTGGGGATAGCGTCTGGGACCTGCTGGCGGCCCGGCGGGCCAACGCCCTTGGGGTGGGTCTGCTTTCGGGCGGCTACGGCCAGGATGAACTGGAACGGTCCGGGGCCTACCGGGTCTATCAGGACCCCGCCGACCTGCTTCGGCACCTGGACGAGGTCGGGGTTCGGATAAGAAATGAAAGTTGATCCCCCTTGGAAACGGGGGCGTGAACTGACGTTCCCCACGGCCACATGGGCCTGGTCATTGTCATTCCAACTGGACGCGTTCGTGCGCGTCCCACTGGGACATGTCGGAGAGGATCACCCGATCGCCGACGCGCAACCCGTCCACAACTTCAATCGTGCTCACCGAGCTGCGGCCCAACTTGACGGTTACCCGGAGCGCGGCTTTACCGTTGTCGGTGACTTTGAAAAGCCCGACCTGGCTGTCTGACTGGCCCTGCACCGGGCGTCCGACGTAGAGGACGTTTTCCAGGCGCTCCAGTTCGATAGTGCCATCGACGCTGAGGTCAGGCCGGGCGCCTTTGGGCAACGGGGCATCCAAGGCCACATCCACGGTCACGGTGCCATTTTCCACGGCGGGGTCGACGCGGATGACGTGGCCGGGGACGAGGCCGTTGCGGGTGTCGATTGCTGCCGGTTGATCGAGTCGGATGTCCTTGGCTTGGGTTTCCGGGATCTTGATGGCGGCCTTGAGCCTGGCCGGGTTGGCGACCCTGGCGACGAGGGCGCCCGCCGGCAGTTGCTGGCCGACCTGGAGGGGATTGGCCGGGTCGCCGAGGCGCTGGAGCACGCCGTCCATGCCGGCGCGGACTTTGAGGGCCTCGACATGCCGGCGTTTGAGCTCAAGCTGGGCGCCAAGCTGGGCGATTTTCGCGTCCTGCACCGCCAGTTGGGCCTTGACGGCCTCGGCGCTGATTTTCAGACGTTCCTGTTCGAGGTCGAGCAACTTGGCGGATTCTTCGGCTTTGGCCTTGGATTGCTTGACAGTTATGGCGGGGATGAGGCCGCTTTTGGCTAACTGCTCGTTGACTTCAAAATCGAGTTTGGCGCTGCTGTAATTGGCCTGGGCGACGGCCACAGCCGCTTGTTGGGTCAGCTTTTGGGAATCCAATTGCACGCGCAGATTGGTCGAGTCAGCCGCGGCGGCCTTGAGTTGCCATTCGGCGTCGAAGGCCGCCTGCTCGACTTCGGGATTGCTCAACTCCACGAGCACGGAATCGGCGTTCACCGCCGCGCCGGGCAAGATCAGGACGCGCTCGACACGTCCCTGGTTGGAGGTCGGAATCCAGCGGATGTCCTCGGGCACGAGGGTGCCGTTGCCACGGACTTGTCGGAGCATCTGGCCGCGCTTGACGGTGTCCATCCAGACGGAAGACTTCTCGACACGCGGGGCGGCCGGCTGCAGTCGCGCCAGGCCGAGGGTGATCAACACCAGCAAAAGCCCGACCGTAGCGACAAGGAACCAGCGCCGCGTTCGGCGTCGTCTTTTCAGGGCTGGTGAAACGGGCAGGTCCATAAAATCTTCCGGGGGTCAGCCTGCTGCGGGCACTTGTGGAGCGACAATCTGTCCGTCGAACAAATGCACCGTGCGTTGCGAGTCGCGCGCGTAACGTTCGTCGTGCGTAACCAGACAGATCGTCGCGCCCTCGGAGTGCAGTTCGCGCAACAAGTCCATTACTGCCTGGCCGTTCTTGGAGTCGAGGTTTCCAGTCGGTTCATCCGCCAGGAGGATGGAGGGCCGGCCGGCCAGCGCCCGGGCCACGGCGACGCGCTGTTGCTGGCCGCCGGACAGTTGCGCGGGATAATGCCTGGCCCGAGCCGTCATGCTGACTTTGGCCAGCGCCTGGTCGACGCGCTGGCGGCGCTCGGCGGCAGTCAAGCCGCGATAGGTCAGCGGCAGTTCGACGTTTTCCCACACCGTCAGGTCGCCGATGAGATTGAAGCTCTGAAAAATGAATCCAATCTCGCGGTTGCGGACCCGCGCCCGCTGGGCGTGGTTGAGATGTTCCACCGGCTCGCCCCGGAGCCGGTAGATGCCGTTGGTGGGTGAATCGAGCAGGCCGAGGATCGAGAGCAGCGTGGACTTGCCGCAGCCCGAAGGCCCGGCAATCGACACGTAGTCTCCATGATGGATTTCAAGCCGGACGCCCGACAAGGCGTGGGTCTCCACCTCGTCGGTGAGAAACACCTTGTGGATGTCGTCCAATTGAATCAATGGATTGGTTGTTTGCATAGGTTTTGAATTGGTTCATTCGTATCTCAGCGCTGTCATCGGGTTGACGCGAGCGGCCCGCCGCGCGGGAATCCAGGCGGCCAGCGCCGCGACGCACAGCAGCAAGACCGCGCTGCCAATCAGCGTGGCGGGGTCGTAGGGTTGAACTCCGTAGAGGACGGCGCGAACAAGATGGGTCAAACCGAACGCCACGGGCAGGCCAAAGGCCACGCCGGTCGCCGCGAGTAAAGCGGCATCGCGCACAATCGGTCGCGCCACATCCTGCGGACGGGCACCGAGGGCCATGCGGATGGCGATCTCGGCGGTTCGGCGCGCCACTTGATAGGCCATCAAGCCGTAGAGGCCGATGCAGGAGAGCAGCAGCGCCAGCAGGGCCAGAAAGCAGGACAGCGAGAGGAGTAGCCGTTCGGGGGCAATGGACCGATCTATTTGCTGACGCTGGGTCTTGATCTCGGCCAGGGGCAGGTCGGGCGCGAAGGCGGCCACGGCCTGGCGCACGGCCGGCACCAGGGACAGTGGGGGCAGGACCGAACGGACCTCGAAATACATGCCCCCGACCGAGGTCTGCCGACAGCACAGATACATCGTGGGGGGCGCGTCCTTGCGCAGTTCTGCATATTTGGCATCGCGGCACACTCCGACAATCTGGCAATCGGCGCCGCCAAGGGTGAAGCTTCGTCCGAGGGGACTTTCGCCCGGGAAAAACGAACGGGCGAAGGTCTCGTTCACGACCGCGACTTTCGGGCTGGCGCCGGTATCGGCCGGATCGAAATCGCGCCCGAGCAGCAGATTCATGCCCATCGTCGAGAAGAACGCGTCGCTCACCACCATCTGCCAGGCCTGCAGGGGTTGATTGGGATTTGCGGGGCGTCCCGGGATGGAGATGCCGCTCAGGGATTCGGACCCGGCGATCAGCGCCACATCGGAAAAGGCGACCGCGCGCACGCCCGGAATGGCGGCAATGGATTGGCGGAGGTTTTCATACAGATTCAGGAGCCGTTGGCCCTCACGGCCCGGTTGCGCGGCGTTGAGCCGGAACAGCAGCAGGTTCTCCGGGTTGAAGCCGGGGTTGGTGCGGCTGAGATTGGCGAAGGTTTGGATCACCAAGCCGGCCAACACGACCAGCAACACCGACAAGCCGACCTGGAGGGAAACCAGCACTTTCGCCAGCCGGAGACGTGGCGCCCCCAGGGCAGCGCGATCTTTCAGCCCGGCAGCCGGATCGACACACGCGGCCCGGACCGCCGGCAGCAAGCCGAACAACAGGGCGGTCGCCACTGAAAGCCCGAGCGTAAACAGGAGGACGTGGGTGTCCGTCCGCGCATCGAAGTGAAAAATGTCTTGAAAGCCGCTAAGAAAGCTCAGCAAAACCGCTTTGGCCCACCAGGCGAAAAGCAGCCCGAGGCCGCCCCCGGCCAGCGAGAGGACCAGGCTTTCGGTGAGCAATTGGCGGACAAGGCGCCAGCGGCCGGCACCGATGGCAGCGCGGACGGCCATCTCATGTTGGCGGGCGGCGCCGCGCGCCAGGAGGAGGCTGGCAAGGTTGGCGCACGCGATCAGGAGCACCAGGCCGACCGAGGCCTGCAACCCCCAGAGAGGAAGGGCGGCGCGCTGACGGATGATGTTGGAAGGACCGCGCCGGCCGTCTGCCAGCCAGATGCCCGGCTGCTCGATCCTGGAGTCCGAGGCCCTGAGCGCCTGCCGGAAAAAGACCTCGAGCGAGGCCTGGGCCTGGGCTTCGTTCGCATGCGGCGCGAGCCGGGCCATGATGTCGACCCACCAATGGCTGGGGGATGTCAGCGGGAAGTTGGGCGCCAATTGAGGCTGGGCGGAGAGCGGCGCGTAGAAGTCGGCCGGGTCCCCTGGGAATGGTCCGACGAAATCGCGCGGCAGGACGCCAATGATGGTGAAAGCGTTCTTGTTCAGCGTGACGGTCTGTCCCAAGACGTTGGGGTCGAGCCCGAATTGCCGCTCCCACAGGCGGTAGGTTATGAGAGTGACAGGCGGAGCGCCGGGTTGATCGTCTCCGGCGGTGATCGGCCGGCCCAGCAGCGTTTGCGCGCCATAGCCGGTGAAAAAATTGCCCGAAACCAGCAGGCCGCCGGTCGTCGAAGCGTCACCGCGCGCAACCATCGTGACGCCGTAGAGCGGCGAGAAAGCGAAGACTTCGGCGAACCCGGTTCCGCGGTCGCGGAAATCGCGGTAGGCAGGGTAGGGAAAAGTGCCGGAATAAGTCAGCCCCGTGGGCAGGCGCCCCATGGCGCTGCTGCTGGAGAAGTTGTGCAACTCGGGACTGCGGCCGACCCAGTTAATCACGCGCAGCTCGTGCGGGTTGCGCACGGGCAGCGAGCGCAGCAAGACCGCGTTGAGCAGGCTGAAAATACCGGTGTTGACGCCGATGCCGAGAGCCAGCGAGAGCACCGCGACCGCAGTGAAACCGGGATTCTTGCGCAGCATCCGCAGGCCGAAGCGAATGTCCTGCAGCGTCGTCTCGCCGAGGCTCGCGCCGCGAACATCGCGGCATCCCTCGCGGATGCTCTGCACGTTGCCAAAGCGCCGGCGCGCGGCACGCCCGGCTTCCTCCGGCGACATGCCGGCGGCGAGGTTATCCGCCGCGCGCTGCTCGAGATGGAAACGCAGTTCCTCGTCAATTTCCCGCTTCACCGCGCGCCGTCGGCATAGTGAGCGGATTTCCTTCCAGATGGTTCGCAGTGTTTTCATCGGCCGGCGCGACACGGAAACCAGCCTTGCCCGAGAGGCACCCAAACCGTAGTTTTGACACATGAGCGCAGTGAGCGAAATCCCGCCGGATTGGCTGGCGGAGTTCGAGGCGGCGGCGCGGCGCCCCCTGGCGCAGCGGTTTCGCTACGCTTTTGTCCGCACCTACAAACCGGTGCTGGACGAGGCGCGCTATCGTTCGTTTGAAAGTATGGCGGAATACCGCCGGTGGTGTGAGGAAAACCTCCCGGACTGGCTCGGTTATGGGCGCGTTTGAATACCGGCAGGCCGAAGAAATCCGCGATGTCTTCGCGCGCCACGGGGTGCGGTACCTCTTCATCGGCAAATCGGGGGCGATCATTCTGGGCTTTCCCGACACGACGCAGGATGCCGACATTTTTCCCGAACGCACCCCGGCCAACGGCCGCGCTCTGGCGGCAGCACTGCGCGAGTTGGGCTTTTCTCTCACCGACACCGAGGCCGCGGAAATCGAGCGGGGCAAGGATTTTGTCCAGTTGAAGAACGGTCCGTTCGATTTGGACCTGGTTTTTGCGCCGGATGGCATAGAGCGATTCGCGGATGCGTGGCGGCGGCGTGTGGTGGTGGACGGGTTTCCGGTTTGCCACCCGGACGACATCATTGCCAGCAAGGTTGCCGCAAATCGGGCGAGGGATCGGGAATCGCTTGATCGCTTGCGCAGCTTCCGGGATTACTGGATGAGGAAGCACAAACCCTGAGGTCCGTTTCGAAAATCGAGTGGCGCCGGCGTTTCCCGCGACGCCACCAATACATATCGCCTGCAACGCCATGCCCGCCGCGATATTCTCCGCCGTGCGCTGCTCGATATGGAAGCGCAGTTCCTCGTCAATCTCGCGCTTCAGCGCGGGCCGCCGCCACAGGGAGCGGATTCCCAACCAGACTGTTCGCGGTGTTTTCATCGTCCACTCATCGCGTTTCACGATTCAACGTCCCAACGATTCAACCTTTTAACGAGTTCACGCATTTCTCAGCGGCGCTGTCGAACGGCTTCGGCCAAGCGCATGGAAAAGCAATCTTGTCTCAGCTCCTTTCGCAGATTATTCTTTCTCCATGAGCACTGTGAGCGAGATTCAGGCGGCCTTGCCTCGGTTGACGACCGAGGAACTGCGGGCAGTGGACATCGCGTTGCGAGAGCAATTGCGTGCACGCAAGATTGGCATTCTCTACGACGATGCTTACGGCCTCTGGACCGAGGAAGATCAGGCTTCGGCGGCAGCGGAAGCTTTTGCGCTGATAGACCAGGAGGAAAAGCGCCATGAACCTTCCTGAACGCGGCGAGGTTTGGCTTGCCGATCTGGGCTTGGCCGCAAAAGTGCGCCCGGTGCTTGTGGTGAGTGTCCCTTATGCCGACCGCGATTACGCATTGATCCAGGTCGTTCCGCATACCACCCAAACCCGGGGCGCTCAATTTGAGGTTCGGCTTCCCGTTCGTTTTCTCGAAACAGGTGCGTTCAACGTCCAAGGCATGTTGGCCGTCCCCGCCGGGAAATTGCTGCGCCGCCTCGGAACACTTCCTCCGGCGCAGATGGGCGAAATCGAAGCCAAGATGAAGCGATGGCTCGGCTTGGCAGGCTGACGCAGCAGCGGTTCGTTGCCAGAATGTTGTTAACAAGTTCATGAATTCACGACCCCCTTTTCACACAGTTCGAGGAGTCGTTGGCCCACAGCGGCCCTGCGCCTGGCAACGGAACCTTCCGCCAAAGCGAATTTCTTCAGGTTGTTCCGCCAGTACAAAGCGGCATACTGCATTTCGCTCTTTGCGAGCTCAGGTCCGATTTCCGTCAGCGCAAGGCAGGTGTAATAAAAGGGGAATCGCCGCCATTTGCCGTTGGCGCTGCGAACCTGCTTCAGTTCATTCAGCCCCAGACGCAGCCGTTCCTCGGCTCGCGGCAGCAGGTGGATGGCAAGATTGCGCCAATAGGCCGCCGAACAGGTGCCGCAGCAATAGGTGCCCATGCAATAACCGCGCCGTTCCGCTTCCTCGAGGCGCGCAACAAATCCCCGCACCGCGCGGTTCAGCGAACCTTGCATGTGCTCGTCTGGCACGTTAAGCAGCGTCAGAATCCGGCAACCTTCTTCGCCGAGGACGTGCGCGATCCTTGCCCGCGCGCGGATGGCCTCACCGGTAAAGAGACGAACTCCGAGAGTATCCTGTTCCGTCGGCGCAAACATCCCGGCATAGGACCCCGGCAATCCCTGGCGGGAGGCGATCCATCTGGCGGCGGCGACGCGTTGGGACTGGGGAATGTGACTCTTGAAGAACAGAGATTCCGAAATGGAATCCAGCGTCGAGTAAAGGCTGTTTCGATCCAAGCAGTTCATTTCTCACTTCTCCATCCACCCGTCCTTTCTGGCGTTACTGTTTGTGGAACGGCCCCGTGAACGACCAGTGGGTTTGCGCGATGCGCCAGCCCGCCGGGGTCCGCCGGTACACCTCCGTGCAGTTCCACCGGCCGGTCCGGCCGGCGCTCTCACCCACGTAGTTGTAGGTCAACACCGCGGCGTCTCCGCAGAATTGCACCTTCGGATGGATCAATTCATAGCGGGTGAGATGGATTTTCCCGCGCACGGATTCATAAAGCCGCGTCAGCGCCTCCAGGCCATCCAGCCGTCGTTCGAGAGTCGGGTCGAAATAGACCACATCCGGGCTGGAGATTTCGAGAAAGCCGGAGGGGTCGCCCTGCGCCCACCGGTCCAGGGCCGCCCGTTCCAGGGCGATGACCGCCGCCGCCTCTTCAGATTCGGTCGCGGGATGCTGTCCCCAGGACCCGTCCGCCCGGCGATGGAGGATCACGGTGTTGCCATCGGGATCGGGGACCTCCAGGGCGCAACAGACTTTGAAGTCCTGCGGCCCGCCGGCGGTGCGAACGCCTTTTTGCTTCAACTCGTCGTAGGCCGCCTGGACATCCTCGACAGCCAGGGCGACCCGGCCGCCGGCGATCTCGGCCGGGAGCTTGACGCCGCCGTGCAGAGCAAGCGTCACATTACCGCAGTTGAACTCCGCCCACTGCCATTCTTCGCTGTAAACTTCCTGGGGCAGGCCGAGCGTGTCGCGGTAAAAGCGCGCCGCGGCGGCCAAATCGGAGACCTGGTACATTACGAAATCAGTGCCACGGATTTTCATGTCTCTTCCTCCACCGGGCTCACGCCGTCTGCAGGACCAGCGTGATCGCCCGGCACACCCGCTCCCAGAGCGCCGTCTCCTCCTCGAGCTGCCGCCGGCCCGCGCGGGTGAGGGAATAATATTTCGCCCGGCGGTTGTTCTCGGATTTCCCCCACTCGGCTGAGATCCAACGCTTGTCCTCCATGCGGTACAAAGCCGGATAGAGCGAGCCTTCTTCCACCACCAGCAGATCGTCGGAGCGTTGCTGGATGCGCTGGGCAATGGCGTAGCCGTGGAGCGGCCCCGGGACGAGAGTTTTCAGGATGAGCAAATCCAACGTGCCTTGGAGGAGTTCAGCTTTGGTCGCAGGCATAGTCTTGCTTAGATATTCTAGGGGAGATTAAGGCTTTTCCCTAGATTGTCAAGGGGTATCTTTGCCTTTGCCGGCCAGACCGGCTTACGCCAGGCGGGGATTGAAATTAGGCGCGCCAGGGGCGCGCGCGGTTCCGGGTGAGGCGGAGCACTTTGGCGGCCAATTCGCAGTTTTCCCGGACCTGGAAATCGAGCATCCCGACGGCGATGAAGTCGGTGCCGCTGGAGAAGGCGTAGGGGAAGGCCAGGCGTGGGTAGATGGCGCCGGCGGCCAGCACCTTGAAAGCGATCCACGGTTTGGTGACGGTCTTCATAAAGGCGATGGTTTCCTCGGGATTGATGCACCACATGTTGTCATACCAGCCCTCGCCGCCATCGAGCCAGATGAATTCCTTGCGCAAGGCTTTGGGAGTGGCGGAGGGATAATCATCGCTGTGGAGGGTCTTGACGTAAAAGTCGCAGGGCACGTGGTTTTTCTCGCAGGCCATCGGGACCAGGAGTGAATGGCCGCCGACACCGACGGGCAAGCCGTGGGCCTTGGCCATTTCGACGGCCTTGCGCAAGCGGTCCACTGCCCCGGCCTGCACGAGCTTGTCGCCTGAAACGCCCCAGACATATAAGGCGACTGCCCCCGTATCGACTTGCTGCTTGATGTGGTCGGCGAGGGCCTGATCGCTCTGGCCGGGTGCCACCTCGAGGTGGGGAATAAACTGCATGTGGCCGCGGAATTCGCGATTATAGCGCTGGACATACTCGCCGCCGGTTTCGAAGACGGTGTTGATGCCGTTTTGCTCGGCCAAGCGGAGGGTTTGCAGGAGCCTTTCCTCGGTCACATAGGCGCGGAACAAGGCGCCGACATATTTGAGGTCGCGGCAGTGCATGTTGCCGGAGATCAAGTTGCCGCCGAGCAACACGCGGCTGATGCGGGCCTGGCCGATCTGACCGCAAGGCAGAACGACGGAGGTGGGGGGCGGCTGAGCTGCCGGTTCCGCCGCCAGCATTGGGGGCCCACCTGCGGCCCCGGAGAGAGCGGCGCCAGTCGCAGCCAAGGCCGAGGTGTGAAGGAAATCCCGTCGGGTCAGGGCCTGCGCAGGCTTTTCGCGTGTCGTCATAAATCCAATAACGCCTGCACCGAAAGTCTCCGTCAATCATTTTCGGGAAAAATGCCAACTCCGGCGCTCAGCGGCCGGGTGGTATTTGTCGAGCACCTGCCCGGCCTGCCGCATTGCGCGCCGCCGGCCGAGGTGGAAGTCTCCAACCTGCCCCTGGTGGAACCGGTCAACTACGCGCGGGACATCAACGGGGCGGTCCAGGTCCCCGTTTGATCGCTGACGGCGCCCTCAATCCAGTCACGCCTTGAGCAATTTCTTTGCCGCGGCGACAATGCTGGGGGCGTCGACCCGCATGTAGTTGAGCATCTCCGGCGCGCCCGGCGCGGGCGCATCCGGGAAGGCCAGGCGCTTGACTTTGACCCCCGGCACGGCCTCGGCCACGCGGGCGATGAGCTCGGCGCAATTGCAGAAGCTGTAGGACCCGTCGTCAGAAGTCAGGAGCTTGCCGGTCTTCCTGACCGATTTGAGGATCGGCTCCATCACGCCCTCCAAAGGGGCCAGGGTCCGCGGGTCAATGAACTCCGCGCTGATGCCCTCGGTTTTCAGCTCCGCGACGGCCTTGGCGATCTGAGCCGTCTGGGGCGCATAGCCCACGATGGTGAGGTCGCTGCCCTCAGTGCGGACCGCAGCTTCGCCAATGGGAACGGTGTAGGGTTCATCCGGCACCTCCGGGCCGGCGGGGGGCATCGGATACTGGCAAAACACCACCGGGTCGACGTCGCGGATGGCGGAAATCATCAAGCCTTTCGCATCGTACGGGGTGGAGGGAACCACGACTTTGAGTCCGGGCAGACGGGCGTAGGAAGATTCCAGCCCGGCATCGGCGTGTTGGCCCGCCTGGAAGGGTTCTCGGCCCTGCATATCGGCCCAGAGGACCATGGGGAAGGCGGCCTGGCCGCCGGTCATGTGCCGGAGTTTGCCGGCGTGGTTGAACATCAATTCATAAGGGATAAAGGTGGTCATGCTGGGGATGTGGGCGATGGCGGGCACCCCGGACAGAGCCAGGCCCAAAGCGCCGCCCACGATCCACTGCTCGTCAATAGCGCAAAAGCGAGCGCGCCAGCGGCCAAACTCCGCCTCCAGATTGATCGCTCGATTCTGCCAGTTGGCCACCGGCTTTTGGTATTCATAGAAGAGCGTCAGGAGCTTGTCGCGCCGCATCTCCCCTTGGATCGCCTCCAGGATGGCAAAGTTCATGTTCTTTGGCATAATCGCGTCCCTCTTGGCTGGCTCAACTGGTGTGGAGGGGAACGGCGCCCTTGGCAAAGACGTGCAAGAGGCCGTCCGCCGGGTTGGGGACCGGCTGGGCCTCCGCGAATTGGACGGCGTCCTCGACCGCCTGGCTGACTTCGGCAACGATTTGGTCGGCCTGCTGGTCGGTGAGCGCGTTTTCGCGGAGCAGGAATTTGCGGAACCGTGCGATGGGGTCTTTGGCCATCCAGTCGCGCAATTCCCGGTCCGAGCGATAGCCCAGGCCAAAGGCGCCGTCCACGCCGACCCTGGCGCCGCCGGCGCCATAGTGGTCATACCAACGGTAGGTCTTGCACTCAATCAGGGTGGGGCCATTGCCGGCGCGGGCCTTTTCGACGGCGTACTTGGCGGCATTAAAAACGGCCAACAGGTCGTTGCCATCGACCACGCGCGCTTCGATGCCGTAGCCCGCCGCCCGCTGGGCGAGGTCGGTGATGGCGTAAACCTCCGAGGCGCGCACCCAAATCTGGAAGGCATTGTTCTCAATGACAGCGATCCAGGGGAGTTTCCAAGTGGCGGCGGCGTTGGCGGCGCTGGAAAAGAAGTTGCCCTGGATGGAACCATCGCCGCCAAAGCTGACGGCGACCTGGCCGGAGCCTTTGACCTTGATGCCGTAGGCGGCGCCGGCGGCAAAGAGATGGGAGGCCCCAACGATGCCGTTCATGCCCAGGATGCCCAGACTGAGGTCCGTAATATGCAGCGAACCGCCGTAACCCTTGCAGTAGCCAGTCGCCTTGTGAGTGATCTCCGCCAGCATGAGGCGAAGGTCGCCACCCTTGGCGATGAGGTGGCCGTGACCGCGATGGTTGCTGGCGATGTAGTCATCCTTTTGCAAGGCGCGGCACACGCCGACCGCGACGGCCTCCTCGCCCACGTACAAGTGCGCGACCCCCCGAAAACCGCCCGCGAGGATCAGGTCCTTGACCTTGGTTTCCCAGAGGCGGATTTTGAGCATGTCGGTGTACATGGCGGTGAGTTGCTGTGGCGACAAGGCATCCACGTAAGAGGAACCGTATTGGGCTCTCGCCGGCCCAGCGCTCCCGCCAGAGAAGAAGATCGTGCCGGCGCCAATCGCGCCCAGGCGCTTGACGAAGCCTCGGCGTGAGACTTCGTTTCCATCCTCCCTCTGCTTTCTGAGCGCAGCGGCTTTGGAATCGCTGGTGAGGACTGCTTTTTTCATTCTCTCATCTCACTTTCAAAGGGACTCGCCGTCCCGGAACAACGGGTCGCCAGCCCATGACCCGCAAACCGTGCCGCAGTGTCCCACTGCCTGCCACCGGGTCAAGCCAGTATTTGGGGTGATGAACCTGGCCGAGCCGATGGCCGCGGGGGCGGTGGAAAAGTTCCTCAAGGACAAGGCGGCGCGGCAAGAGGAAATCCAGCCGAGGCAAACCCAGCCTGGAGGGCGCAAGGCGCGGCGGAGGTTCAAGTCTTCCCGGCTTTCCCGGCCGCCCGCGCCGGGTTTCGGATTTCGCCGCTCGGATTTCGTTCTTCCCACGCAGGCTGGACAAGGCCGGGTCGGTTTTGCTAGACCTCAAGGGAAGTACAAACAAGTACCACAACCAGTTTTGGCAATATTATGTTACCTCAAACACGCCGTCAGTTCGTCAAGAGTTCAGGCCTGGCTGCCACTGCCTTCGGCTTCCACCCCGCGGTGTGGGCGCTGGGGGGCGCGGCGGGCAAATCGATCCCCATTTCCGTGCAGCTTTACTCGGTGCGGGCGGACTGCGCCCGGGACTTCGATGCCGCGCTGGCGCAGTTGGCCAGGATGGGCTTCGCGGGGGTCGAATTCGCCGGCTATCACAAATACGCGGGCAAGCCCAAAGAACTGCGGCAGAAACTGGACGAACTGAAGCTGAAGGTCGCCGCGACGCACATCGGGACGGGCAGTTTCCGCGGCGAGGCCTTAAAGGGGACGATCGAATTTCACCAGCTCATCGGCTGCAAGTTCCTGATCGTCCCCGGCGACCGAGACTTCACGCACCCCGAGCGGAGCAAGGCGCTGGCCGAGACTTTCAACAAGACCGCCGAAATCCTCAAGCCGCTGGGCCTGTATTGCGGCTACCACAACCACACGGGCGAGTTCGCCAAGGACGGCGACAAGACGTATTGGGATCTCTTTGCGGAACGCACCAGCAAGGACGTGGTGCTCCAGCAGGACTGCGGCTGGAGCGCGACGGCCGGACAAAACCCGGCGGAACTGATCAAGCGCTATCCGGGCCGCACCAAGGTCACCCACTTCAAACCCGCAGTCCTCGGCAACGACAAGTCCAAGAAGCCCATCCTCGGGGAGGATTCCGTCGATTGGGCGGGAGTCCTGGCCGCCTGCCGCGAATACGGCGGCACCGAATGGATCACCGTCGAGCAGGAGGAGTATCTGGAGGGCAAATCGCCCATGGAATGCACCGAACTGTCGCTCGCCGGCCTCAAGAAGCTGCTATGAAGCGCAAAATCCTGCTGATCCTTTCCAATCGGTGGAACCGCAACCAAAAACTCCGTTTTGTGGAACTGGACGCCGACAACAAAGGCAACGTCCTCAAAGAACATCCGCTGCGCCGCCGGCCGCGCAAACCGAGCTACGACGAGGTCTGGGAAAACGATGAAGGCAAAACCGCCTGGTCGGCCTGCAATCGGTTCCGCCGGAGATATCCGCATCCGCTGGAGAAACTGAAGGGCTGAGGAGCAGGCGTTGAGTTTATAGCTCCGCCGCAGAGGATTCAGGCGGAGACCTGAAATCCGAGCGGTAATGGCCAGAGTGGCCCCTTGTGGCGGCGCGGAGGGGCTGGGGGAGGTTGGAGCGGACAAGAATGTCCGCGCTCCGCTGGCCGGCCCTGCGGGCAGGGACGGGGGGGAAGGCAGGCGGGACGCCTGCCCCACGACTGCCTGGCGATGGCGGACGGGCGGTGGAGGTTGGAGCGGACAAGAATGTCCGACCCGATCCATGCAGCGGCGCCCCCCCACAGCGGCCTGAAGAGTTAAGAGATTTCGTGATTGAACATCTGCAGAATTACCCGCTTAATCACAGAAATTCGGCCAACGGCCATTTGCTGGAATGAGTGCAAACGGGAAAGAGCGGGCCTGTTGTTCGGCGGGTTTGGGGCGGAGACTGTCGAGGTTCGCATGGAGGAGCAGGACTGCGATGTCCGGGATCGCTTATCTCGGCCTGTCTGCACAAATGCTTCTGGCTGGGCCCGCAGGCGGCGGGAGCGAGTTCATCAACCTGGAGAAGCTCTCGGACCGCGTGATGCTGGCGTACTGGGTGGGCACGGATCGGCGGTGCAACCTGACGGCGATCAACAGCCGGAAGGGCCTGGTGATCATCGATACCGAGATGTCGCCGCGCATCATGGCCCCGATCAAGGAGAAGTTCGAGCAGGTTTTCAGGCGCACCAATTGGGTGTATGTGATCAACACGCACGCCCACGACAGCCACCCCGGCGGCAACAGCTTATTCAAGGACGCGGTAATCGTCGGGCACGAGAACCTGGCGGAAGACATGCGGTGGATCGTCCGCCGGCAAACCGAGCCCGGCTGGAGGAACCGGGACCTCGAGCGGGCGGACCAGTTCATTCAGAACCTGCGGGCCCAGTTGCCCCTTGTGGCCGCCCGCAGTGCCTCCGAGGCGAGAATGGTTCGCGGGGAGATCAAGTTCTGGGAACTGCACAGCCAGGATCTGCGAGAGGGCTATCCGGTGGTCAAGCCGTCGCAGACCTTCAGCACCAACTGCACGCTGGACCTGGGGGATTTGCGGTTGGAGTTGGTGTTCTTCGGCAAGGGCCACAGCTTATCGGATACCTTGATTTACTGTCCGCAGGAGAGGCTGCTGGTCACAGGAGGGATCGTGTATCAGCGGGCCCTTTTTCCTGAGATCGGCGAGCAATCCAAGCTGGAGGACGTGCGGCGGTATCTGGCGGTCCTGGACAGGTTTCTTGCGCCCGAGGTGAGGATCGATCATCTGGTCCCTGCGCACAGCCCGCCCTTGCTCAAGCAGGACATGGCGCCGGTCCGGGACTACTATCAAAGAATGCTTCTTGGGGTCCGCGCGGCCCAGCGGGAGGGTCTGACGCTGGACCAGGCCAAGGTGTGGCTCGCCGCGAGCAGGTTTCCCGCCCTGCGGGAGACGCCGCCCGGCAGTTGGTCTTACGGTTTTCACGAGCGCAATCTGCGCAATCTCTGGCGCATCCTGCAAGAGAAGGAGTAAGGTTCAAAGAGGCCTCGATATCGACCGGGGCGATCGGAGCGCATCCCACACCGCCCCAAAGGAACAGATAACGGCCTCGAAAAGGCGCAAAAGTCACAAAGAGAAATTCCCTTCTTGCGCCTCTTGTGCCTTTTCGCGGCTGAGTTCTTGTACCTGGCGAGCGGTTACGCGACCTCCCGTCTCGGGCGACCTACCACGTTCAGCGGCCAAGAATGTCCGCGCTCGTGTGCCCGGCAGGTGTCTGGTGTATCGGGATGAAAGGTTCCCGACGGGGGCTTGTGACGCCAACGGTAGCCGAACCGCCAGGTTGGCTTCCGTCAACCCCGGCAGGAGGTTGCAGTGGTTCCCCCGGGAGGACAAAGGCGCCGGCGGCGCCAGGTCAGCCTTGCATCACGGCGGCAAAGCGCAGCCCGCGTGTGCTGATCCACAGTTCGCCGAAATGGAACTGGCGCATGACGGCCTCGTAGATGGCCACGCCGGTGAGGATCACGTCGGCGCGGTTTTTCGGCAGGCCGGGGATGCGTTTGCGCTCTTCGAGCGGCAGGCTCCAGAGCCGCTGCGTGTGCCAGGCCAGCCGCTCGGCGCTCAGTCGAGTGGCCTCGAGGCGTTCCCGGTCGAAGGTTTCGAGCCTGGCTTCCATGCAGCCGAGAATGCTGGCGGTGCCGCCCGTGCCGACGAGCCGGAGTTGGTCCGCGCCGGCATCCTGCCGCAGGGCGGGGGCCAGTGTGGGGGCCACTTCTTTTTCCAGGAATTCGCTGAGCCGCTGGCGGCAGGCGGCCAGTTCCGAGGCGGTGGGCGGATTGCTTGGGGGAAAGCGTTCGAGCAGGCGCACGGTGCCCAGCGGGAAGCTTTGGCGGAAAGGTCTGTGCGCGCCCTGGCCGACGATGAACTGGGTGCTGCCGCCGCCGACGTCCAGGAGGAGCAACGGCGTGGCGGCCAGACGCGGGTCGGTGGCCACACCCTGAAAGGCCCAATCGGCTTCCTGGTCCCCGGAGATGATTTCCACTTTCAGGCCGGAGGCGGTTTCGATGGCGGCGGTCAGAGCCTGGGAGTTGCAGGCATCGCGGGCGGCGCTAGTGGCGATGACGCGAATCGAGGCGGCCTGATGTTCGCGGGCCCTGGCGGCAAAGGCGGCCACGGCGGCGGCCGTCCTGGCCAGCGGCCCCGCTTGCAGTTGGTGGGTGTCGTAAAAGCCCTGTCCGAGCCGGGTTTGTTTGCTCTCCTCGCACAGGGGCCGCACGTTGGCGCCAGCGACGTCAGCGACCAACAGTTTGATGGAGTTGGTGCCGACATCGATGACGGCCCGCCGAACGGCTTGCATGGGGCCAGCAGCTTAGGCCAAGCGGAGTGGAGGGCAATGACAATCGGGGCAACATGTGACTTTCCAAAGGCCTGGGCGGCGGTTAACTTGCTGGCGCGCGTGCCGTCCAAAGCGAAAAATGACTCTCTGGGGCCGGCTCAATTCCTTAACCGGGAATTGAGCTGGTTGGAATTCAATCAGCGGGTGCTGGACGAAGCCCTGGATGCGAAGAACCCGCTGCTGGAGCGGGTGAAATTCTTTTGCATCGTCAGCTCGAACCTGGATGAGTTTTTCGAGGTGCGGGTGGCGGGGCTGAAGCAGCGGATGGAGAGCGAGGCGGTGGAACGGACGATGGATGGGCTGACGGCGAGCGAGGAGTTTCGGGAGATCGTCAAGCGAGTGCGGCGGATGGTGGAGCAGCAATATGCCTGCTGGCGGGAGGAACTGCGGCCGGCCCTGGCGCAAAACGGGCGCCGGCTGCTTGAATTTGCGGAGCTGGCCCCGGCTGATTTGACGTGGTTGGAGGGTTATTACCGGGCGCAAGTCCGGCCGGTGCTCACGCCGCTGGCGATTGACCCGGCCCATCCGTTTCCGCAGTTGCTGAACAAATCGCTCAACCTGATCGTGCGGCTGGAGATGCCCCGGCACCGGGAGGTGCTCAAGCACCTGGCGGTCGTGCAAATCCCGCGCATCCTGCCGCGCGTGGTCAAATTGCCGCGGCGCGATGGGCGCCAGGACTATGTTTCGCTGGGCCGGCTGGTTGGGCATTTCCTGGGGGACTTGTTTCCCGGCACGCGCATCCTCGGCTACTGGCCCTTCCGGGTCACCCGCAACAGCGAGCTCTACATTGACGAGGAAGAAACCGCCAACCTGCTCAAGGCCGTGGAGAACGAACTGCACAACCGCCGCAAGGGGGACGCGGTGCGGCTGGAGATCGGACACGGTTGCCCGAAGGCCATTCGCGAGGCCCTGCTCAAGACCCTGCGCCTGACCGAAGAGGACCTTTATCTGATTGACGGGCCGCTGAACCCGACGCGGCTCATGGCCCTGTGCGAGGGGGAGCATGCGCCGGAACTGCGCGACCCGCCGTTTGTCGCGCCCGAGGCGGCCGCCTTGCGCGGGCGTGCCGATGTCTTTGGGGCCATCCGCGAGCGGGATATCCTGTTGCACCACCCGTATGAGAATTTCAGCAGCGTGGTCAATTTTCTCGAACGGGCGGCCTTCGACCCGGAGGTACTGGCCATCAAGCAGACGCTTTACCGGACGGGCGGGGACGCGCGCATCATTGGCGCGCTGGAGAACGCGGTGAACAACGGCAAGCAGGTCACCGCGGTGGTGGAACTGCGAGCCCGGTTCGACGAGGCCGACAATATCCTGTGGGCGCGCCAACTGGAGGAGGCCGGCGTGCACGTGGTCTATGGCCTGGTGGGCTACAAAATCCATGCCAAGGCGACGCTGGTAGTGCGCCGCGAAGGCTATCACATCCGGCGCTATGTCCACCTGGCCAGCGGCAATTACAACCCCACCACCGCGCGCCTCTACACGGACATCGGCCTGCTGACGTGCCGGCCCGAGCTGGGGGAGGACGTGACGAACCTGTTCAATCTGCTGACGGGCATCTGCCAGTTTCAAGGGATGCAGAAACTGCTGGTGGCGCCCTTCGAGTTGCACGAGCGGCTGCTTCAACTGATCGAGCGGGAGCGGGAAAACGCCCGCCGCGGCCTGCCCGGGCGGATCATCGCCAAGCTCAACTCCCTGGGGGAGGCGAAGGTGATCGAGGCGCTTTACCGCGCCTCGCAGGCCGGCGTGCGGATTGATTTGCTGGTGCGCGGCACCTGCTGCCTGCGGCCGGGGCTCAAAGGGCTCAGCGACCACATTACCGTCCGCAGCATCGTGGACCGTTTCCTGGAGCACAGCCGCATCTATTATTTCGAGAACGCCTGCCAGCCGCAGGTCTTCGTCGCCAGCGCCGACTGGCTCCCGCGCAGCTTCTTCCGCCGCATCGAGTTGGCGTTCCCGATCGAAGACGGCCTGCTGCGGGAGCGCATCATCCACGAACTGCTGGCCGTGTCGCTGGGCGACAACATCAAGGCGCGCTTCCTCCAGCCCGATGGGTCGTATCGCCAGGCGAGGCCGGGCGCGGGCGAGGAAGGTCGCCGCAGCCAGTGCGAGTTCATTGGGCTGGCGCTGGCGGAAGCTGAGGCCCCGGGCAAATCGGTGGACGGCCAGCCCCGGTATCCGCAAGTCAAACTGGCGCCCTCGCCCAGCGCCGCGCGGAAGCGCAAAGGCGTTTGATTTTGCAAACCGATCGGAATAGCTTATGGTCGTAGCGTTTTTCGAGGCAACCACCAGAGGGCCATGAAAACTACAGTTCCCAGCGACACCAAGAGCGGGCCCGATGGTCGAGCGGGCGGGCGTTTGCGGGGCGAGCTGCCGGCGGGCAGCCTGCGGCTGCTGGAAACATCGCTGAAGAAGCAGTGGAAGCGTTATCGGAGGCAACTGTCTTGCTGCCAGGAGAAGTTCACCGAGGAGGCCATCCACGATTCGCGGGTCGAGGCCAGGCGGCTGCTGTCCACGGTGGAGTTGCTGGGCGGTTTTCTGCCGGCCGGGCGGGTGCGGAAAGTGGAGCGCGGGCTCAAACGGCACCTGGACACTTTTGAGGATTTGCGGGACACGCAGGTGCAATTGCCGCTCATCGAAGAGATGCAACGGACCTTTCCCACCGCGCGGCCGTTTTACGCCTACCTGCGGAAACGGGAGGAGCGCCTGGTCAAGGCGACCCGCAAGGGCATCAAGAAGGTCAAGACGCAACAGTTGGGCAAACTCATCGCCGGCTGCCGTGAGGCGGTTGGGGCCCGGCGCCAGAAGTGCCCCCCGGCCAAGGCCCTGGCTCTGTTGGTGCGGTCAGTGGACCGCGCCTTCGCGCGCACCAGCCAGTTGCGGGCGCGCATTGATCCCCGCGACACCAACACCATCCATCGCACGCGCGTGGCCTTCAAGAAGTTCCGGTACATGGCGGAAACGTTGATGGAATATCTGCCGGCGCCGGACCCGGAACTGCTGGAAGCGATGCGCCACTACCAAACCATGATGGGCGACATCCAGGACGCCGAAGTGCTCCAGCGCGCGGTGGGAAAGTTTCTGCACAAACATGCGCCCGCCCCGGACGCCGCGCGGCAGTTGCGCGAGGAATTGTCGCGGCGGCGCCAGCGCCTGATCGACCTATACCTGGGCGCCACAGGGCAAATGCGTCAGTTTTGGCCCTGGGACGGACTGCCGCCCGCCGCCTGAGCCGCCACGCTCAAAGGAACCTCCCGCTCCCAATGAACCTCTATCTCTTGCGGCACGGCCTGGCCGTCGAACCGGGCACCGGCGGCTATGCCAGAGACGCCGACCGTCCGCTCACCCCCAAAGGAGAGCGCAAGTTGTGGCGCATCGCGGAAGCGATGAAGGCGCTGGGACTTTCCTTCGATCTGATTCTGAGCAGCCCCTGCCTGCGGGCGCGGCAAACGGCGGCGATTATCGCCGAGGCCCTTGAGGCCCGGAAACGGCTCGAACTGTCCGACCTGCTGGCCCCAGAGGCCGGGGCCAGAAAAGTGCTGGAGTATCTTAACCGCCTCGACCCGCCGCCGGACGACCTGCTGCTGGTCGGCCACGAGCCTTGCCTGAGCCAATTGATTTCGCTGCTGGTGGCCGGGGATTCGAGCTTGTCCCTGGTGATGAAGAAGGGCGGTTTGTGCAAGCTATCGGCCGACTCGTTCAAGGCCGGCCGGTGCGCTGCCTTGGAGTGGCTCCTCACGCCGAGCCAGATGGCCTTGATGGCATAAGGGTTGAAGGAGTTAAACGGGTTAGGTGAGTTAAGTGGCTGGCGCTACTAACGGCTTGCGCGGGGGCGGTTTGGCGCTAGCTTGCACGGCGTATGATTTGGAAGATGACATTGTGGGTTCTTCTGCTGGGCTGCGTGGCGGTGGCCGGCAGTGCCGCTCAGCGGGCCAGTCCAGCCGATCGCTTGAAGGAGTTCCGCAAGCGCGCCGCCAGGTTCGATGCGGTGGTCGCCCTCCCGCAGTTCGAGCAGACCACGAACGAAATCCGGGGCGTGGTCCGGCAAACCATTGCCGTCGGCAACGCCAGCCTGGACCGGGTGGCGGCGCTCAAGCCGCGCGAGGTGAGCTTCGACAACACCGTGCGTGCCCTGGACGACATCGCCTACCAGGTGAGCCTCACGGACAACCGGCTCTCCCTGCTCAAGGAGACCAGCACCAACGCAAAGCTCCGCGACGCCGCGACGGAGGCGCTCAAGCAGCTCGAGGAGTGGATGGTCGGCCTGGACTACCGCGAGGATGTCTATCGGGCGGTCAAGGCCTACGCCGACACCAAACCCCGGCTCAAGGGCGAGGACGGCAAGCTTCTGGCCGAGACCCTGCGCGATTACCGCCGCGCCGGCCTGCAGTTGCCCAAAGCCCGGCGCGACGAGGTTGAGCGGATGCGCAAAGACCTCTCGCGGCTGACCACCGATTATGAGAGCAACATCACCAAGGCCCAAAAGGCGGTCAAGTTCACCAAGGCGGAACTCGACGGTCTGCCGGACAGTTTCCTGGGGCAAATCAAGACCGGCGATGACCAATACACGGTCATGGCCAACATCACGACGGACTACCTCCGGGTGATGGACAACGCGACGCGCGAAGAGACCCGCAAGCAGTTGCTGCTCGAGCACGACAACCTCGCGCGGGCGGAGAACCTCCCGCTGCTGGAGAGAATTCTCCCCCTGCGCGACAACATCGCCAAAGAACTCGGCTACAAGACCTGGGCCGATTACGAGACCGAAGTCAAAATGGTCAAGCAGGCCGCCACGGCCATCGATTTCCTCGAGCGACTCAAGGCCGGTTTGCAGCCCAAGTTCGACGCCGAACTGGCCGAGTTCCGCCAGCTCAAGAGCAAAGCAACCGGCGACCCCAAGGCCCAAGTCTGCCTCTGGGACTGGCGCTACTTGAGCAACCAGTTGAAGAAGGAAAAATACGCCGTGGACGCCGAGCAATTGCGCGTCTATTTCCCCTACCAACGCGTGCTGGAGGGGATGTTCACCATCTACCAAGGCCTCTTCGGGCTCAAGTTCGAGGGCGTGCAGCCGCCCTACAAATGGGTGCCGGACTTGCAGCTTTACGCCGTCTCGGACGCCAGGAGCGAGGAACCGCTCGGCCTGTTCTACCTGGACATGTTCCCGCGCGAGGGGAAATACAACCACTTCGCCCAGTTCGGCCTCATTGAAGGCAAGCTGCTCGCTGGCGGGAAATACCAGCGCCCGACGGTCGCCCTCATCTGCAATTTCCCGCCCCCGACCAAGGACCAGCCTGCGCTGCTGGCCCACAGCGACGTGGAGACGCTCTTCCACGAGTTCGGCCACGCCATGCACTCGCTCCTGACCCGCGCCAAATACAGCCGCTTCTCCGGCACCAGCGTCCCCCGCGACTTCGTCGAGGCCCCCTCGCAAATGCTGGAAAACTGGGTCTGGGACAAGCAAGTGCTCGACAGCTTCGCCGCCGACTACCGTGACCCGTCGCGGAAAATCCCCGGGGAAATCCTGGCCAAACTCAAGGAAGCCCGGCTGGCGACCGAAGGCACTCGCTATCGGCGCCAGCTCGCCTTCGGCCTGATGGACCTGACCCTGCACACTCAAATCCACGAAGCCAACGCCAAAGAGGCCCTCCAGCTCTCGAACAAGGTCCTCAGCGAGGTGTTCCTGCCCACGGCGCCGGACACTGCCTTCGTGGCCTATTTCAGCCACCTGATGCACTACGACGCCGGGTATTACGGCTATGCCTGGGCGGACGCCATCGCGGCCGACATGGCCACCGTCTTCGAGCAGTCGCCCAAGGGCTACTTCGACCCCGCCGCCGGCCACCGCCTGCGCGCCGAAATCTACGAGCCGGGCGATTCGCGCGACGCCGGCCTCTCGATTGAAAAGTTCCTTGGCCGCCCGCGCTCGCTCGACCCTTTCCTGAAGAAGATTGGGATTGGGAAAACCGTGGGCCGAGTCAATTAGCGAAGCGCCGCGCAGGCCCAACCGAACCGGCAGGGACGCGTTCCCCCGCGCGTGTCAATCCTGCCTTTTTCCCCGGCGCGGTGTTCGTCCCCGTTGCGGACTATTGAGTTTACCTCCGAAAAGTCCGGCGCCCTGGCCCGCGGTTTCCGAACGAACGCCCATTGTTTTTTGCGGCTCCGGGAGCAAAAAACAAGGTATTTACAGTTTTGCCAGTCGGGGCGATTATTCCGTTGGCCCTGCGGGCGCGTGGCGGAATTGGCAGACGCGAAGGACTTAGGATCCTTTGGAGCAATCCTTGCAGGTTCGACTCCTGTCGCGCCCACCATCGCTGTTGGGTGAGGGACTCCCCATTGTCGAGACCATTTTTCAGTTAATTTAAGCTGGTGAAATTCCGGGCCTGTCAGTGAGGCGAAGATTGCTTTTGTTGCGGGCGAAAGTTTTGGCCTGGCTGCTGAATGTGCCAGGCGTGACGACGAGGCCGAACTGGGAATGTTCGACCTTGCGGCAGCCCCTCCCAAAATGATTCGGGAATGGCCGCAAACCAAAGGCCAATCACTGAGCTGAATCGTGCGCCAGCCTGGCGCAGACGTTTTCGATAATGGCCAGCCCCTCATCGGCTTCCGCCTGGCGCAGGTTGAGGGGGGGCAGGAGCCGGAGGATTTGCGGGCCGGCCGGGATGGTAAGCAGACCGGCGGCGTGGAGGAGGTTCGCGCACCGGACGGCCGGCGTTTTGCCGGGATCGCCGGGCAGATTGGGAATATTCGGGGCGAGTTCCATCCCCAGCATCAGGCCGAGTCCGCGCACGCTGCGGATGACGCCGGGGAATTTTTCGGCGAGCTGCTGCAAGCCGGACTTGAGATAATCGCCGAGCTGCCGGGCATGGTCGGCGAGTTTTTCCCGCTGGATGACCTCGAGGATTTTCAAGGCGACCGCGCAGGCCAGTGGGGAGCCGCCGTAAGTGGTGCCGTGGGTGCCGGCGCCCAGGAGGTCCGCGTAGGGCGCCCGGACCCAGAACGCGCCGATGGGGAAGCCGCCGCCGAGGGATTTGGCCATCGAAAGGCCATCCGGGCAGAACCGCTCGCTGCCGGGCACCCCCTCGAGGATTCGCTGAAAACCCTGGAAACGTCCGCTCCGGAAATGGCCGTCCTGCACCCCATCCACCAGGAGCAGGAGTTTTTTCTCATCGCACAACTGGCGCAGCCCGACCAGGTAATCGGGCAGGGCGAGGGTTACGCCGCCTTCGCCTTGGACGGCCTCGATGAGGACCGCGGCCGTGGCGGGCGAAAGGGCGGCGCGCATGGCCTCGAGGTCATTGTAGGGGACCTGCCGGAAGCCCGGCACCATCGGTTCAAAGCCCTTTTTGACCTTGTCCTGGCCGGTGGCGGAGATGCCGGCCAGCGTGCGCCCGTGGAACGAGTTGTCGGCGGTGAGGACCTCGAACCGGCCGGCGTCGTGGCCGAATTTGCGGGCGAGCTTGAACAGGCCCTCGTTGGCCTCGGCGCCGCTGTTGCAAAAGAAGCACTTGCCTGGGCCGAGCAGATGGACCAGCCCCTGGGCGAGCCGGCCCTGGAGTTCGTGGTAGTAGAAATTTGAGACGTGGATGAGCCGGCGGGATTGCGCGACCAGCGCCTCGGTGATGGCCGGGTGGGCGTGGCCCAGGCAACTGACGGCGATGCCGCCGCCCAGGTCCAGGTACCGCTTGCCGGCGACATCATAGACGTAGCTGCCGGCGCCATGGCTCAGGAGGAGGTCGAACCGGCCATAACTGGGGATGACATGCTGCTGATACAGCGCCTGGACGGCGGCCAGGTCATTGGGCACGGCCGGCGGCGGGGGAGGAACAACTTCTTTCATTTGGAATTACTTCCACTCCGGCAGCACCTGGGCAATCGGCGGCCATTGAGCGGTCTCGGGGATTCTGACTTTGCCCCAGGTGGTGCACAGATAGCCCAGCAGGCGTGGATGGTTCTGCCGGCGGGCGAAGGCGCTGAAGGCCTGGGTGGCCTCCAGCGGTTGCCAGCCCGCGGGCCAGACGCGGAAGCCCTTCTGCAGGAGCAACGGCACGGAAGGATAGGCCGCCTGTTTGCCATAGTGCCAGTCGCAGACAATGATGTCGGTCGGGATGAGGTCGAGGGCCGGGTGCGTGCCGTTGCGGGCCGCTTCCCACTCCGAGTAACCCAGCGCCTGGGCGTCGAGCAGGCGGTCGCCCCACAGGAGCAGCTCCAGCTTGCGTTGGCCGACGATGTGGGTGCGCAGGTCGTTCACGGCTCTGGCAAACAGTTTGGCCGGATCGCCCCCGCGGCAGCGCGGACAATGCTCCGAAGCGATCAGGAAAACTTCATCCATGCCGACATGGAAGGCATCGGCTTCAAAGGCCTCGCAAAGTTCGTCGATGAGCGCGAAGACGACGGCGTTGACCGCGGGGTTTTGCGGGCACCAGCTTCGGCAATAGATGCCTTGGTTGTCGGGGAACTGGCCCGGGGTTTCGTCAAACTCGGGATGCTTTTCCAGCAAGCGGCCGGTGGTTTTGCCCCAGGATTGGTGGCCCAGGCAATTGAGTTGCGGGATGAGCCGGAGGCCCTGCTGGCGGGCGGCTTGGGCCAGGGCGCGGGCGCGGGCCTGGGAGAGGCCCTGGCTGGACGCCAGCTCGGGATAGGACCGAAATTGAAAGCTGTAGTCCACCTCGAGCACGATCACGTTCACGCCCAGGCCGGCCAGCTTGGGCAGTTCCGCCATCAACGCCCCCGCCTGCTCGTCGTTGTGCGCGGACAGATGCACGCCCCGCCAGACCGGATTGGCCGCCCGCCAGGATTTCAGCCAGGCAGCGCGGGGTCCGGAGGAATCCGACGGGCTGGCGGCCCGGCAGCCGAGGACCAAAACGAGCGCCAGGCAGAAGCCCCAACCCGCTGCTTGCGCGCAGCGGGAGCCGCCTTTTATAGGTGAGTTGTGCGAGGGGTTCATTTGTATTACAAAACCACTTCCGTGCCGATGCCCTCGTCGGTGAATATCTCGAGCAGCACGGCATGGGGCACGCGGCCATCGACGAACGAGACTTTTTCGACGCCGGCCTGGAGCGCGGCGACCGCGCTGTCGACTTTGGGAATCATGCCTTTCTCGATGACCCCGGCCTGTTTGAGCCGGGTGACTTCACCGACTTTGAGGTGGGGGATGATGCTGTCGGGGTTCTTGGGGTTTTGGAGGAGGCCGGGCACGTCGCTCAGGAAGACGAGGCGCCTGGCCTTGAGGGCGACGGCGACCTGGGCGGCGGCCACGTCGGCGTTGCAATTATACATTTGGCCATCCTCGCCGCGGGCGGTGGGGCTGATGACGGGGGTGACGCCCTGGCGGATGCACTCGCGCAACGGGGCGGTGTTCACGGCCACCACTTCGCCGACCTGGCCCAGGTCCAGCGGTTGCCCGTCGGGCCCGCTCACCCGGGCTTTGCGGCAGGTGAAGACTTCCGGGCCGGCGAAGCCTTTGGCGTGGCTGCCGAAGGAGCGGATCGCGGCAACCACCCCGGGATTGATTTCGCGCGACAGCACTGCGTCCACGATGCGAACAGTGGCTTCATCGGTCACCCGCTGGCCCTGGATGAAATGGGACTGGAGGCCGGCCTGCTCCAGGGCGCGGGTAATGGCCTTGCCGCCGCCGTGCACGACCACGGGGTTAATCCCGACGGCCTCCAGGAACACAATATCGCGCGCGACCCCGTGCCGGACAGCGAGGTCGGGCGAATCCATGAAACTGCCGCCGTATTTGATCACAAAGGTGGCGCCGCTGAACTTCTGGATGTACGGCAGCGCTTCCAGCAGCGTGGCGGCTTTAGTAATCAAGTCCTGCATGGGGGCAGCTTAGCTCACGCGCCGGGCCGATTCAAAGCTCCGAACTTTCGCTCATTCCATCAACTCCCGGCGGGCCCGGCCCAGGAGTTGGTCGATGAAGCTGGTGGAATAGACGCCGCGCCGGAAATTGGGGTCTTGCAGAATGGCTTGTTGGAAGGAGATGGTGGTCTTGATGCCAGTGATCATGTATTCGCTGAGCGCGCGGCTCATTTTGTCCATGGCTTCGCGCCGGTCCCGGCCATAGGTGATGAGTTTGCCGAGCAACGAATCGTAGGTGGGGGGAATGGTGTAGCCGGCATAGACATGGGTATCAACCCGCACCCCGCGGCCGCCGGGCTGATAGTACATCTCGACTCGCCCCGGGCTGGGCCGGAAGTCATCGAACGGGTCCTCGGCATTGATGCGGCATTCGATGGCGTGCCCCTTGATCTTGATGTCGCTGGTCGAAAGCCGGAGCGGCTCGCCCAAAGCCAGCAGGATCTGGTAGCGGACCAGGTCAATCCCGGTGACCTCTTCGGTGACCGGGTGCTCGACCTGTATCCGCTTGTTCATCTCCAGAAAATAGTAGTTGCCGTCGTTGTCCACCATAAACTCGACGGTGCCGGCGTTGGTGTAATTGGCCTCTTTGGCAATGCGGATGGCGGCTTTGCCCATTTTTTCCCGGAGTTTCTTGAACTTGGGGTTATCCAGCAGTGGCGAGGGGCTCTCTTCGACCACCTTCTGGTTGCGGCGCTGCACCGAGCAGTCCCGTTCCCCCAAATGGATGATGTTGCCTTTGTTGTCGCCCAGGATTTGAAACTCGATGTGGTGCGGGTTTTCGATATATTTCTCGATATAAACGCCTGAGTTTCCAAAAGCCTTCTCGGCCTCGGTTCGGGCAGTGTAAAATCCCTTGACCAGCGAGATGTCGTTGTGGGCCGCGCGCATCCCACGCCCTCCGCCGCCGGCCACCGCCTTGATCATGACCGGGTAGCCGATGCGTTTGGCCACCGCCAAGGCATCCTGCTCGGTGTCCACGGCGCCCTCGGACCCCGGCGGGATCGGCACATCGGCCTTCTTGGCCAGGGCCCGGCTTACCGCCTTGTCCCCCAGGGCACTCATAGCTCGCGAGTTAGGTCCGATGAAGCGGATGTTGCAACTCTCGCACACATCCGCGAAGTGCCCGTTCTCTGCCAGGAACCCGTAGCCGGGGTGGATGGCGTCAACGTCGGTTATCTCGGCGGCGCTGACGATGCGATCGATGCGCAAATAGCTCTCGCTGGCGGGCGCTTTACCGATACAGATGGCCTCGTCCGCCAATTGAACGTGCATCGAGCTGACATCCGCCTCCGAATAAATCGCCACGGTGCGGATGTTCAATTCCTTGCACGCGCGGATGATCCGAACCGCTATCTCACCGCGGTTGGCTACGAGAATCTTCTCAAACATGCAGCCTCACCCAGAATCGGCTATCCCCGCAGGGAAAACCAAGACCAGCACTGAAAACCGGTGAGTCTGAGGGCTCCCCTGGACATTTCAAGTCGGGCGCAGTTTGAAGAGGGCCTGTCCATACTCGACCGGCTTGGCGTTTTCGACCAACACCTGGGTAATGACGCCCTTGGCCTCGGCCTTGATCTCGTTCATGACCTTCATCGCCTCAATGATGCATACCACCGTTTCGGGGTTCACCTCGATGCCGGCCTCAACGTAGGGGGCGGAATCAGGCGAAGGCGCACGGTAGAAAGTGCCGATCATGGGCGACTTGATCTCCAGCTCCGCACTGGGTGGGGCCTGTAACGGTTGTGGCGCTGCAACCGGGGCCGGCATAGCCATGGGCGGCTGCACGTAAGTCAAGATGGGAGGCTCCTCGTAAGAAACAGCGCCTGGATTAGCCCCGTTCACTCCCCGTTTGAGCCGGACCTTGAAGTCTTGCTTCTCAAGCTCAAACTCCAAAACGGAGTTTTTCTTCATCAGTTCGATGATGGCTTTAATATCTTTTAAGTCCACGGCCTTTTATCGTTAGAGTTGTTATGAACATCGATTCCTAACCCAATTATTGCAAGAAATCAGCAGCCAAATCCTCATAATGCCAACTCACCCATCCAACGCCAACCAGAGATACCTTATTCTCTCAAGGAGCGTCAAGCAGCAAAAACGGCTGCGGTTTGCCCAAAGAAAGGCAGCGTGAGGCCAAAAACAGGTCACTGGCGGCGTGCTTTTCGGCCGTTAACGTTAATGGCCGCTTCTAAGGCCAGGATATAGGAATCCGCCCCAAACCCGGCAATCAAACCACAACAAACCGGCGCAATGAGTGACTTGTGCCTGAACTCTTCCCGCGCCTGCACGTTCGAGAGGTGGATTTCGATGGTCGGCAAGCCGACCGCCACAATCGCATCCCGCAAGGCAATGCTCGTGTGCGTGTAGGCCGCGGCGTTCAACACAATCACGTCGCATCGCCCTTTTGCCTGTTGAATCCAGCCTACCAGTTCGCCTTCCAGGTTGGACTGGCGAAAATCAACGTCCACGCCCAGTTTGCCCGCCCCCTCGCGCACCTTGGCCTCGATGTCGGCCAACGTCGCAGGTCCGTATATCTCCGGCTCGCGCTGGCCGAGCAGGTTCAAATTGGGGCCGTTTAGAAACAGGATTCTCATGCCGCGGCCCCATCCTATCAAAGTCATCGGGAGTTGTCGATGACTTTTGCGCATAGCCAACCCATAAAGGCGAAGGCGGGCCAAGCCAAGGCCGGGATGTAGAGCCCGAACTCGAAGAGGCCCTGCAGGCTCCAACCCAGCACACCCAGCCAGAGGGCAAAACGCTGCCAGTCCTGAGCCAGGCCCAGAGCTCCGCTCCCCTCGGTCTCCGTTTGCCTGGCGGCCGAGGCGCACACCCTCGAAAAGGCCGCCAGCGCCCCAGCCAAGGAGGTGACGGCCGCCCTTTCCTGCGCCCTGCCCGCCAAAGCGCCTCGCCCTTCCTGCCGACGGACGCTCGGCTTGAAATTCGGAGCACTCCAGACCAGGACGCCGAGGATAAACGCGCTGTAGGCCAGAAAACCGGCCAAGCCGGAATCGCAGGCCTGCTGCAAGTAATCATTGTGGGTCAACTTCGCCGGTTCGGATTCGGGCCGTTTGATTGCCTGGTAGGAGATGCCGAAAGTTCCAGGACCGGAGCCGAGCAAAGGGTGGTTCTTGGCAATCCGAGCGGCCGCTTGCCAGTAATCCATACGGGCGGAGACGCTGGTGGCGCCCTTCCGAAAAAAGCCTGCAAAATGCCAAAAGAAGCCCACCAAACCCAGGAGCAACACGCCGCCAACCAGGGCGGTTCTAAACTGCCTGCCCAAGGGCAGCGCCAGCAGGACAATAATCCCCAGCAACAGCATCAGGAGCCAGCCCGTCTTTGAACCGGACCAATAGAGGCAGGCGAGGGCGCCAACGGCGATGACGGCGGCGACGAAGCCCCTGGCCGGGATAGTCAGGCGCCTCACGCTGCCAGCCGCCGCCAGGACCGCCGGCAACAACAATATCAGTGCTCCCGCCAGGGTATTGGGATAGAACAACGTGGAGAAAACCCGGTCGCTGGCCAGCCTCTTGAAATACTCCGGCGGCACTGACTTCATCTTGGGATAGAGGTACAAAAAGAAGTAGCGGCGCGTATCGGCCAGGCCGCCAAAGTGCTGTTCCCAGCCGACCGCGACCAGGAACAGAAATCCCAAGGTCAGTCCCAACCAAAACGGCGCCAAGGACTTGGCTCGGCTGAGTGAAAACAGGCCCAGGTAGAAACAGACCAGGCAGGCGGCGAAGTGGACCACGATACCCCATGAGGTCCGGGCATCGAGACTATGGCTCGCAGCCAGGCACTGCCAAATCAACCAGGCCAGCGGCAGGGCCACCAGCCACAACGGGGCGCTGACCTGCCAGCGCGCACTCACCAGGCCGAGCACGGTGACGATCGCCAGAAACCCGTAAGCCCAGCCAATCGGCCAGGGCGACCCGAGCAGCAACTCATAAATATCGCGAGGCGCCGAAACCCAGGTTTCCATGATGGGCGGGTTGCCGAACTTGAGGAGAGTCAGGCCCAGGAAAGCGCCGAAGAGGGTGACAAAAAGGCGCAGCCGCGACTCGTCGCCTGGCGGAGGCTCGGGTCGTGGTGGAGGCTTCATGCCAGGCGCAGCTTGAGCAGGCCCACCTCCAGGGCGAGGGCTTCCTGGACGTTGGTGCCGAGCCAGCGCTGGAGTTGTTCGATGACGTCCAGGTTCTCCATCGCCTGGCGGGGTGAGAGCCTGCGGGCTACCTGCTCAGTGGCAGGCAATTGAGGAAAACTCAGGAGGGCATCGGCCGAAAACGCGGCGGCCGCGCGCCGGGCCTCGGGGGGTTGGTCCTCGGGGCTGGGCTTGAGGGTCAGGAGCCAGACATCGCGCAGCCACCACTGAATCACGGTCAGCAAATCCGCGCGCTGGCGCTTGTATTCGGCCTCAATCGCGGCCACAAGTTCGTTTTCCCACCTGTCGCGCCATTCCTCTTCGACCTCCTCGTATTGCTCGAGGGGTGAGCGGGCTTTGAGGGTCTGCTCGATGTTCTCCCTCAGTCCGTTGAGCTTGCGCAGGAGCACATCCATGAGCCGGTAGCGGCCGAGCAAGCTTTTCTGCGGCGCGGCGGCCAATTGACTGAAAGCGGACAACCAGGCCAATTGGGCCGGCTCCAGTGGCTGCGGCCCCTCGCCGGCGAAACTCAAGCGCAGGCAGCGGGAAAGGATAGTCTCCAGCAGCCGTTGCGGCTCGGTCGTCAGGAGGATGAGGATGGACTTGGGCGGCGGCTCCTCCAGGGTCTTGAGGAAGGCATTGGCGGCCTGCTCATTGAGGCGGTCTGCCCCGACCACCACGGCCACCTTGTACTCCGCCTCAGTGGGCTTGAGTTGGATGTCTTTGATCAGGTCGCGTATTTGCTCGATCTTGATCACGCGCATCCTGGATTCGGGCCGGACCCAGTGGACGTCGCCATGATTGCCGTGGTCGATCTTCCGGCAGCTTAGGCAGGCCTCACAGCAGTCAACCGCCACGCCGCCCTGGCCGCAGACCGGCTGACGGCAGTTGAGGGTCTTGGCCAGGGTGCGCGCCAGGACCTCCAGTTCCTCGAGCTGGTGGCCGGTGAACAGATAGGCATGGGCCAATCGCCCGCGTTCGAGTGAGCGCTGGAGCAATTGGACGCCCGCCTTCTGTTGCGGAAAGTCCTTAAAGGCCATCGCCCCCTAATTTAAGAGATTACAGCGCATGGACAACCAAATTCAGGGAGTTGTTACCCTACCGAGGCAGGGCCTCAGACCCTGGTCCAGACGGCCTCTAACCTCATCACGCAAAGGGCACAAAGGGCTTAGCGCGGCCGAACCGCGAGCGAAAAAGCAACCGCGGAATACGCTAAATACGCGGAAAGGCAGACGGTCCCGATTCGGAATCGGGAGATTCCGCGTATTCCGCGTATTCCGCGGTTTACCTCACTGCAAAGCCGCGGCCCGGCCAGTTTTTTGGCAAAAATGGCCAATGTGGCCAATGCAGCCAATGTAGCCAATGCAGTGCTCTGCCAGGCTGCGGCCCCGCCGCGGTGCTAGAGATGGCACCCCCCAAAATTGCTGAAAACATGCGCCAGTAGCGAAAGTCAGGCTAACCCGGCCTGACGGGAAGCGAGGTGGGATCGTGGGCAGAATTGTGCCTGTTTTGGCCACCATGTGGCCATTATTTCTTTTCATTTGACATTGGAGGCGCGCATTGGCAGAATCTCGCTCAAGAACCCGAAAAGGAACTCATGAAGTGGCTGTACGCGAATTCTGGCCGGCCGTTTTTCCTTGGCTTTTCCAGCCTCCTTTCCGCACTCCCGGCCAAGCGCAGGCAGGTTCTCGCGCTGGTGTCGCTTTGCGTTCTCGCGACTGGCCAGGGGGCGGAAACCGGCGGGACGAACCAACCCGCCGGCCCCATGAAGCTGAGTCTGGAGGACCTGGTGAAGGTGGAGGTGCCCAAGGTCTATGGCGCGTCCAAGCGGGAGGAGCCAAGCACCGAAGCTCCCGCCTCGGTCACAGTCATCCAAGCCGACGAGATTCAGAAATACGGGTGGCGCACGCTGGCGGACCTCCTGCGCAGCGTCCAGAGTTTCGACGTCACTTACGACCGGAACTACGACTTCCTGGGCGTGCGAGGCTTTAATCGGGGTGATTACAATAGCCGGGTGCTGTTGCTGGTGGATGGGCACCGGCTCAATAACGGCCTTTCCGATGGGGCTTACATCGACACGGCATTCCTGCTGGATGTTGATTTGATCCACCGGGTCGAGGTGATTCGTGGCCCGGGCTCGGTCCTTTATGGCAACAACGCCATGTTCGGGGTGATCAATGTGGTGACGCGCCGGGGCGCCGACATTCACGGCGTGGAGGTTTCCGGCTGGGGCGGCAGTCAGGACACTGGTCGCGGCCGGATCACGATCGGCAACAAATTTACCAACGACGTGGAGTTCCTGATTTCGGGCTCCCTTTACGAGAGCCAGGGCGAGGACCGCCTCTTCTTCAAACAATTCAATTCACCTGCCTTCAACCACGGCCTGGCCGTCAATGGTGACGACGACCAGTTCAAGAGCTTGTTTGGTTCGGTGGGCTACCACGACTTCACCTTGGAGGGCGGCTTCATCCGCCGCGAGAAGGGCAATCCCACCGCGCCGGACGCGGACACGGACCCGGCGGACCCCCGCTACCCGTACGCCGCGGCCTTCAATGACTCGCGCACACGCACGATTGACGAGCGCGGCTACGCCAGCCTGAAGTTCGTCCATCAATTGCCCAAGGAGGTCGATGTCACCGCGCAGGTCTATTACGATCGCTCGGACCTCGATCGCGCCAATGTCTATAAGGACCCGATCTATGTGCTGGATCCGATCCACACCGTGCAGAGCGCGGAGTGGTGGGGCGCCGAGCTGCAGGCCAACAAAAAGCTCTGGGATCGGCACATCCTCACGATTGGCGGCGAGTATCGCGACGATTTCAACCAGCGCGAGCACACCTTGGACGGCGCAACGGGCCGGGTGTCGCCGGACATTCAGCGCGACCGGCACAGCTATGGCATCTATTTCCAGGGTGACATTGCTCTCCTGGCCAACCTGCACTTCAACGCCGGGGTGCGTTATGACCAGTACGGAGCTTTCCACCCCACGGCCAATCCACGCCTGGCCTTGGTCTATCATCCGTGGCCGGAGACTACGCTCAAGGCGATCTACGGCACGGCCTTTCGGGCCCCCAACTTTTACGAGCTCATTGCCAAAAGTCCATCGCGGGGCCTGACGCCGGAAACAATCACGACTTACCAACTGGTGTGGGAGCAGACGATCGTCAGCCACCTCCGTTCCTCGGTGGCGGGATTTTACAATCAGATGGACGACTTAATCAGTTGGCAGCCCGACCCGGCGGGCGGGATGAGCTATCAAAACGTCCAAGGCGCGGATGCCCGGGGCGTCGAATTTGCCTTGCAGACCTTCGCCTGGGAAAGCGGCATCGAGGGTCGCGCCAGTTGCACCCTGCAAACGACGCGTGACCGCGTGACCGACCAAATCCTGACCGACTCGCCCGAACACCTCTTCAAGCTCAACCTGAGCGTGCCGGTATTCCAGGAAAAGCTCATCGCCAGCGCGGAGTTCCAGTACACCAGCCAGCGGGCCACGCTGCTCGGGACGGAGGCGGGCGGCTTTGGCGTGGTCAATGTGACCTTGCTGAGCCGGAACCTGGCCAAAGGCCTGGACCTGTCGGTAAGCGTCTATAATGTTCTGGACCGGCGCTACAGCGACCCTGCCACGCCGTTTCATGTGCAGGATGTCATCCCCCAGGACGGGCGCCTGGTGCTGGGCAAACTAACCTACCGATTCTGAACCATAAAATGAAAACATCCGTGGTACCGAACGGCGAATGGCGAACGGCGAACGGCGAATGGCGAACGGCGAACGGCGAGCGGCGAACGGCAAACGGCCCTTCCGCTCTCCCATGCGCTTCGGAGCGCAGGGGGGTGACCGGTTTTTCGGGTTTGTGCCGGGCCCCGGCGCCGAAGCTTCAGGCTGGGCTGGGGGTGGCGCTGGCGGTCTTGCTCGTGACGGCTCTTTGCCCTGTCGCTCTGGCGCAGAGGCCGCCGGTACTCATCACTCCGCCCCAGAGCCAGTTGGTGGCCGCTGGCACGAACGTGGGCTTCGCGGTCGTCGTCGCCGCGAGCAGCACTCCTTTGACTTATCAATGGTCCTACGGCAGCCAGGCCATCCCTGGCGCCACCGGCCCAACCCTGGCGCTGACCAACGTGGTCCCCGCCCAATGGGGAAGTTACAGCGTCACCGTGGATAACGGAGTGCCCCCGCCGATCATCGCGAACGCGACCTTGACGGTAGTCACTCCCGTGATTCAAAGCCCACGCTCGGTGAGCCTGGGCGCAACCCTCAGGCTTCTTGTTTCAATATACCCACCCACTGGGGCAGGCTTGCAGTGGGGGTTCAAGGGAACGAACATTTCGGGCGCCACCAACATGGTCCTGATCGTAACCAACGCGCAATTCGCCGATGCTGCCGCGTACTCCGTGGTGGTGACCAATGCCTCAGGGTCCCTGACACTTCCGGCAAACCTCGCCATCGATCCCACCTTCACCAAGATCACCACCGGCGACGTGGTGAGCGCTGGCCCGTCTTCCCAGGCAGTCTGGGGCGACCTGGACAACGACGGCTATTTGGATCTGGTGATCCTGATGACCAACTCCACGACCATAGTTTGCCGCAACAACCGCGACGGCACCTTCAGTAAATTGGCCGTTACGGGCCTCCCTCCTTTGGGGGCCCCGGGTCAAGGGCCGACTGCAGCCCTCGGGGACTTCGATAACGACGGCTACCTCGATCTGGTCATCGGGCGCTACGTGGGGAGCGCTTCGGCTAACGCGGCAGCGCTGCTCAGGAACAACGGGGATGGCACGTTTACGAACGTCACGAACGTATCAAGTTTCATTCATGGGCTAGCTAGTTTTCCTTGTGGCGCCGGCTGGGTGGACTACAACAACGATGGCTGGCTCGACCTGTTCGTCGGTGACACCCTTGGAAACCAGGGCTCCGTCTTGTTCCAGAATGACGGGAATGGCGCCTTTAGCCAGGCCCCCAACGCCGGCCTCACAAGCGCGGGTTTTGGCGTCAACGGCGCTGCGTGGGCCGACTATGACAATGACGGTTACCCCGACCTCTTTTTCACGGCTGACCCGGGCGGGAACCTGCTTTACCACAACAATGGCCATGGGACCTTCACCCGAGTGACCGGCAGTCCGTCCAGCGTGCCAACCGCCGACTCTTGGCCTTGCGCATGGGGCGACTACGACAACGACGGCTTCCCGGACCTGTTCGTTGCCAACGGGGCCGAGCTAACCGCTCGAAAGAACTTCCTCTACCATAACGAGGGGAACGGAACGTTCACTCAAGTGACCCAAGGGGCTCCGGTCATGGCGGCCGCGGTTTGGAGCGGGTGTTCCTGGGGCGATTACGACAACGACGGTTTCCTGGACTTGTTTGTCAGCAACTACGCGGGCACCAACGCGCTTTATCACAACAACGGGGACGGGACGTTCACGGCGGTCAGCCTCGGCAGTCTGACCAGTGACCTGGGCACGTTTTGTGCCTGTGGCTGGGCCGACTACGACAACGACGGCTTTTTGGACCTGTTTGTGGCGAACAAAAGCGGGCAGAACCTGCTCTATCGGAACAACGGCAACAGCAACGGTTGGGTCAAGGTGCGATGCGTGGGCAGCGCCTCCAACCGCTCGGGGATCGGGGCCAAGGTCCGAGTCAGGGCCTTTTATCGGGGCGCGAGCCGCTGGCAGTTGCGCGAGATTTTTGGCGGAGACGGCGTGGGGTCCTCGCAGCCGTTGCTGGCGCATTTTGGGCTGGGCGATGCGACGAACATTGACACCGTGCGCATCGAGTGGCCGTCAGGCATCGTGCAGGAGCTCCACAATGTGGCGGTCAAGCAGTTCCTGACGGTGACCGAGCCGGCCAGGCTCTCGATGTCACAGCCGGGTCAACTCCACATCCAGTGCTGGAAGGGGATGGCGTACCGCATTGAAGCCTCACCGGACCTCTCTGCCTGGACGCCGCTGGCCACCGTGACCAATCTGAATGTGACCGGTGGAGTTCGATGGACGGACCCGAGCGTGCCCGGCCCGAGCGCGCGGTTCTATCGCGTGGTCAAGCCATGAAGCGCGCTCATCAACCTCGGAAGAGCGAAGTGACGCGGAGGTTTTCGTTCGGTCAATCCCGCGGCACCGCGGGTCCTTGTGGCGAAAGGGCGGGTTGCTTCGGTTGCGGCAGTGCCCCTCCGCGCTCTTTTGCGGCCGCCTTTTCGGTGGTTTGCCGGTTCACGGTGGTTTTGCTGCTGGCCGTGTGGCCGCTGGGCCGGGACGCCGCCGGCGCGGAGACGCCGAAAATCCTGCCGCCGGAGGTCGTGAAAGCCAATTGGCTCAAGTATTTTGCCGATTTCACCGAGTGGCCCCAGGGCGCGTTCACCAATGCCGCCGCCCCGTTCGTGATCGGCATTCTCGGCGACGATCCGGTGATCAAAACCGCGCGGCAGTTTTTCCAGGACGAGAAAGCCAAAGACCGCAAAGTGGTCGTTCGCAAATGCGACACCGCCACCGACGCGGAGCGGTGCCATCTGGTATTTATCAGCGCCTCGGAGAAGAATGAACTGAACCAGATTCTTAACCAGCTCAAAGGCCTGAGTGTGTTAACGGTCGGCGACATGGAAAGCTTCACGCAGCGGGGAGGCATCATCAATTTCACCTTGGAAAAAAAACCTCGATTTGAGATAAGCAGGATGGCCGAGAGATTGGCGAAGCTGAAGATCAGTTCGCAGCTCCTGGATATTGGGAAAGTCGTAGCCGACAACAAATAAGATGATCCGCTTTCAAGACCTCCCGATCAAGCGCCAGTTGATGCTCATCATTCTGTTGACGTGCGGCCTCGTGCTGCTCCTGGCCAGCGCGGCCTTCGTCGCCTACGACCAGTACGTGTTCCGGCGGACGATGGCCAGTGATTTGAGCGCGGAGGCGGAAATGCTCGGCGGCAACAACCTCGCCGCGCTCCGCTTCGACGATACGGGCAAAGCCGCGGCGTCGTTGATGACCTTGAAGGCGCGCCCGAGCATCGTGGCGGCGTGCATTTACAAGCCGGACGGCCAGGTGCTGGCGCGGTATCCAACCAATGATGTCAGCGCCGCTCCGCCGCCAGCGGTGCCGGCAACGGTCGGACCGCCACGGTTTGAGCACGGGCGGTTGTTCCTGTTCCAGCCAATTCTCCTGGGCAGCGAGCGGCTCGGCACCATTTACATCGAGTCGTCCCTCTCGGAGATGTGGTCGCGCCTGCGAACCTTCACGGCCGCGGTTGGCACGATCATGCTGGGAGCGTTCGCGCTGGTGTTTCTCCTGTCGTCCAAATTTCAGCGCATGGTGTCGGAGCCGATCCTGGATTTGGCCAACACCGCCCGGGTGGTTTCGAGTGAACAGAATTATTCCCTCCGCGCGGCCAGACGCACCGCCGGCGAGGTGGGCTTCCTGGTGGACCAGTTCAACGGCATGCTCGGAATGATCGAGCTGCGCGAAAAGGAACTGCGCGGGGTGAACCAGCAATTAACCGAGTCGGAGCAACGGGCGCTGGCGGCGACGCAAGCGAAGAGCCAGTTTCTGGCAAACATGAGCCACGAGTTGCGTACGCCGCTCAATGCCATCATCGGCTTCTCGGAAATTTTGCACGACAAGACGTTTGGCGACCTTAACGAGCGGCAGATCAAATACACGAAAAACATTCTCACCAGCGGGCGGCATTTGCTGCAATTGATCAACGACATCCTTGATTTGGCGAAAATCGAGGCCGGACGGCTGGAACTGGAGCGGATGTCGTTCGAGGTGACGACGGCACTGGAGGACGTGCAGACGATTGTGAAGACGCTGGCGAACAAAAAAGACATCGCGCTGGTGGTCGAAGCGGAGCCGAACCTGCCGCCGCTGTATGCCGACCAGCCCAAATTCAAGCAGGTCATGTACAATCTGCTGAGCAACGCCATCAAGTTCACGCACGACGGCGGGCAGGTGACGGTGCGCGCGGGTCTGAGCGCCTGGGAGCGGGAGCGCGGCGGAGCGGGAGAGCCAAGAAGCGGCAAGTGTTTGCGCGTCTCGGTGGCGGACACGGGCATCGGCATCCAGCCGAAAGACCAGGAGCGGGTGTTTTTGGAATTTGAGCAGGCGGATTCCTCGTACGCGCGGCAGCAACATGGCACCGGCTTAGGCCTCTCACTCACCCGCAAGCTGGTGGAATTGCACGGCGGGTGGATTTGGGTGGAGAGCGAAGGCATCGAAGGCAAGGGCAGCAATTTTATCTTCCTGCTCCCGATCGACACGGAGGAAGTCGGACGCGCGGCCCCCAAGGAGTTGAAAGCAGAGGAAGCCAGCCGGGCGCGCGCAACGGCCGAGCGCAACCTGGCGGCGACTGGGCCGCTGGTTTTGATCGTCGAGGACGAACGGCAGGCGGGCGAGTTACTGGAGGAATATTTGACGAGCGACGGCTACGCGGTCGCGCACGCGTGGGACGGCGAGGAGGCCATCCGCCTGGCGCGCCAACTGCGGCCGCACGCTATCACGCTGGACATTCTGCTGCCGAAGAAAAGCGGCTGGGAAGTGCTGGCGGAGTTGAGGGCCATGCCGGAGACCAAAGACATCCCAGTGGTCGTTGTGTCGATTACAGACGATCTGCAACTGGGTTTCAGCCTGGGCGCGGTGGAATATTTCGTGAAGCCGGTGAGCAAGGACCGGCTGCTAGAAGCGGTCCACAAGGCTCGCAATGCCGCCGGGAAAGAGGTGCAGAAGGTGCTGGTCATCGACGATGAGCCGATCACGGTGGAGTTCCTGACGAGCACGATTCACAGCGCGGGCTTTAACGTGATTCCAGCCAACGGCGGCAGGGAGGGCGTGGAACTCGCGGTTTTGCACAAGCCGGACTTGATTATCCTGGATTTGATCATGCCCGAGGTGAACGGGTTTGAGGTGGTCCAGCGGTTGCGCGCGCGGCCGGACACGCGTGAGATTCCCATTTTGGTCTATACGGCTAAAGACCTGACCGAGTCGGAACGCCAGGGGCTGATCCAACACGTGCAGGCCATCGCCTCCAAATCCGGCAAAGAGGATTTGCTTCGTGAGCTAAACCGGTTGGCGCGGCTCAATCGGGAAAGCCGGCGCGCCGCATAGACCCAATGGAGGAGCGAACATGGCCGGCGGCAAAATTTTGATCATTGAAGACAATCCAATGAATTTGGATCTAGCGGCGGATTTGCTGCAAGCCAACGGATATGTCGTGCTCAAGGCCGAGAACGCGCTAAAAGGGATTGCCATGGCGAAAACGGATCACCCGGACCTCATTCTCATGGACATCAGCCTGCCGGACTTGGACGGCCTGGAGGCGACGCGAAGGCTGAAGCTCGACCCGGCGACCCGCCAGATACCGATCATCGCGTTGACGGCCCACGCGATGAAGGGCGACGAGGAGAAGGCTCTGGCGGCGGGCTGCCAGGGTTATCTCACCAAGCCGATCGACACGCGGAGCTTTCCGAAACAGGTGGGGCGGTTCATCGCGGCGGACGGCGGTGCCACATGAATCCCACCGGCGCAACTCCAGCCGCAACTTATTTCGGCCGCGTCCTGGTGGTGGACGACGAGGAGAAGAATCGCCAACTGCTGCGCGACACCTTGGAGGCGCGCGGGGATGAGGTGATCGAGGCGGAGAACGGCGAGCAGGCCCTGCAACTTGTCGTCACACACTCGCCGGACGTCCTTTTGCTGGACGTCATGATGCCGCGGATGGACGGTTTCACTGTGTGCCGCCGGTTGAAAGCAAATCCACGGACGGCACACATTCCTATTTTAATGGTGACCGCCTTGGCAGACCGGCGAGAGCGCCTGCTGGGGGTGGAGGCCGGCGCGAATGATTTTCTCACCAAGCCGATTGATTTGCAGGATGTGAGCATCCGCGTGCGCAACGCGATTTATACGAAACGGTTGTTTGATCAACTGGAGGACGCGAAACAAAAACTCCAATCGCAAAATGTGGAACTGCGGCAAGCCAGGGAGACCGCTGACGCGGCGAACAAGGCCAAGAGCAGTTTTCTGGCGAACATGAGCCATGAGTTGCGCACCCCGCTCAATGCCATTATCGGCTACAGCGAGATGCTCCAAGAGGAGGCCGCCGACCTGGGCCAGAAGGGATTCGTGCCCGACCTGGAGAAAATCCACGGCGCGGGCAAGCATCTGCTCACGCTCATCAACGATATCCTCGACCTCTCCAAGATCGAAGCCGGCAAGATGACGCTCTACCTGGAGAGCTTCGACGTGGCGCAGGTGATTCAGGACGTGGCCACGACCGTGCAGCCGCTCGTCGCCAGGAACGGCAACCGCCTGGAAGTGGATTGTCCGCCCGACATCGGCACGCTGCGGGCAGACCTGACCAAGGTGCGGCAGACGCTCTTCAACCTCCTGTCCAACGCCTGCAAGTTTACGGAAAAAGGAACGATCCGGCTGGCGGTGGGGCGAGGGTTCCGCCCAGCCCTGGAACCAGGAGAGCAGGGCTCGGCAGTCCCGGCTGGCCGGGAAACCCTCAGCTTCACCGTCACCGACACCGGCCTGGGGATGTCGCCCGAGCAACTGAGCCGGTTGTTTCAGGCCTTCGCGCAGGCGGACGCCTCCACCACGCGCAAATTCGGCGGCACCGGCCTGGGCCTGGCCATCAGCAAAAAGTTTTGTCTCCTCATGGGCGGCGACCTCGCCGTCGAGAGCAAGCTGGGCCGGGGCTCGACGTTCACCGTGGTGTTGCCCGCGGTGATTGAACCGGAAGAGATGCGCCAACCATGAGAACCGACGCCATGAGGCGGTGCCTGGTCCTTGCATTGGCCGGGTGGTGGGTTGGTCAACTCGCCAGCCTCAACGCCCAACCGGCCGCCACCAACCGCGTCCTGGACCTCGAGGCGCCCAAGGGCGGAGTGCCGGCCACGCCTCAGACGGACACCAATAGGCTTGACCGGTCCAGGCCTGGGCAGGCCGACTTTTGGGCGTTTTCCCGGCCCAAAGGGGGGCTGAGCTTATCCGGCCGGGCGGTGGCGCTGGATGACACCACCCCGCACGACTCCCTGGTGCTACAGTTGATCAATGCGGACGGAACCAACATCGCCGGCACGGCGTTGAGCGACAAGCAAGGGAACTTCCAGTTCGCCCATCTCAAAGCGGGCCGGTTCCGCCTGCGCGGCTACGCCGGCAGCCAGTGGGTCACCAACGGGACGTTGGTGGACTTGACGAACGGCTCGGCCAAGGTGGACTTCCGTCTCGCCCGCTTCAAACGGGGAACTGCGCGGGGCTACTCCGCGAGCGATGGCCTGGCGGGCAACAATGTTCTCGCGATCTATCCGGCGCCAGACGGATCGGTCTGGTTCGGGACGCTGGGCGGCGCTTCCCACTTTGACGGCAAGGACTTCCTGAACCTGACCACGGCCCAGGGCCTGCTCGACGACCGAGTGACGAGCATCGTGCAGGACAGGAACGGCGCTGTTTGGTTCGGCACATTCAAGGGCATTTCCCGATATGACCCCGCCACGGTTGGGGCGAAGTTCACTAACTTCACCCTCGGCATTACCAATCAGGACTGGGGTGTGCGCGGCATTCTCCAATTGCGTGACGGCCGCATCCTGGCGTCAACGGCCAATGGGATGTTCTGGTTTGACGGCAAGGATTTTCGGCAACTTGAGACGCCAGCGGAACTCAAAGACCCCTGGGAGATGGCTAGGGACGCCCAGGGAGTGGTCTGGCTGGCAACCTGGCGCAGCGGGCTGTGGCGATACGATGGCGCGCGCTTGACACGGGTCAGGCTCGAGGAGCTGGCGAGTCCGGCCGTTCAAACCAGGTTCCCGGCAGTGGCGCCCGATGGCTCGGTCTGGGTGAGTCTTCGGCCGCACGGCCTGGCCCATTACGTTCCCCCAGCCACCGGCTCCGGCCAGGCCGCCATGACGCTGCTGACGCCCGCCGACGGCCTGCCTGACGCCGCGGCCCAGGGAATCTGCGTCTCGGCGGACGGGATGCTGTGGGCTGGATTCCAGCCTAACATCCTGACTCGTTTCGACGGGAGGGGTGTCGTGCACTTCACCCCCAGCGATGGGCTGCGCGAAAACAGTTACGTTCTCTGCGTCGGCGGTTCTGCCGATGGCCTGGTGTGGCTGGGCGGGGGCAATGGAGTCTGCTGTTTGGACCCGGAGTCTTTGGCAGTCATCAATTCAATCGACGGCATGCCGGCCAAGGGGTTTGGGCGCATCAAAGTGGGTTCCGACGGCGCGCTTTGGCTGGCGTGGGGGCTTCCTGCGTATCCAGCGCTCACGGCGGGTCTTTGGCGTTTCGATGGCCATACCTTCGCGCCATACAGGGGGAAGCCGGAGGACAACAGTCAACGTGTGTTTGACTTCCTGGAGACGCCCGATGGTTCCTGGTGGAGTGGCACACTTACTGGCATCGCGCGCTGGGATGGAAAGGAGCTGAGGACGTTTACGACTGCCGATGGGTTGGCCGGCAACCGCGCCTTGAGCATCGCCGCCGGCCCGAGCAACACGCTCTGGTTTGCGTTTGAATACGGCGGCTTGAGCTGTTATGATGGTCAGCGATTCCGAACTTACACGACCACCAACGGACTTCCCGTCAACCATTTCCTAGGTGTGAAGGCGGACAGCTCGGGGGCGATCTGGGCCGGCACCGCTAACGCGGGGGTAGTCCGGTGGGACGGTCAGAAGTTTGAGCACCTGGCGGTGACCAACGGCGCGCCAGACGGCGAGGTGTATAACATTGAAAGCGGCCCGGATGGCTCAATGTGGTTCAACAACGGTTCGGGGGGAGTGAAACGCTATGACCGCGAGAAGAAGCAATTCGTCCTTTATACCCGGGCCCAGGGTCAGTTGCCGGACGATGGCGTCTGGTGCATTTGGCGGGATTCGAAGGGCCTGATTTGGGTCGGAACCGCCGTCGGCGTGACCCGGTTCGACGGGCAGACCTGGTCTCCACTTCCCGACGCCGGAACCGGAAATGTGTATGACATCGCCGAAGACCCGAGGCGGGGGGTGTATTGGTTCGCCACCGACCACGGCCTGGTGCGTTACCGGCCCATAAAGCTGGAAGCCCGCGGGCCGCGCGTCAGCTTTCAGATTGACCTGGGGCGCCCGGAGCTTGGGGCCCTGCCGCCCATTTCCGTTGGCCGGCTCGTCAATGTGAAGTTCAAAGTGATCGACTTGCGGACACGGCCCGAAGGCCGGAGATACCGGTATCAGATCACTGAGGGCCGGTTAAGCCCGGCAGAGTTGAAGGGCGATGCCTGGTCGCCGGCGTTGGGCCTGAGCGAGCTTTCCTGGAGCACCAACCGCACGGGCGCCTACACGCTGGCGGTGCAATACATTGACCGGGACCTGAACTACTCCCGGCCGACGCTGGCGACGCTGGAGGTCGTCGTCCCCTGGCACGCGAACCCGTGGGTGCTGGCGCCGGGCGGGGGCGGCATCGGCCTGCTGGCCCTGATTGCCCTGGTCGCCACTACGCGCGCCCGGCAGCGTCGCCGCGAGGCCGAGCAACTGCGCGAGCAAATGTATCAGCAGGAGCACCGAGCACGCCTCGAGTTGGAGCGGGAAAACGGCGAACGGCGCCGGGCGGAAGCGGAGGCGCGCCAGGCCAAGCAAGCGGCGGACGACGCCAACAAGGCCAAGAGCCAGTTTCTGGCGAACATGAGCCATGAGTTGCGCACCCCGCTCAACGCCATCATTGGTTATAGCGAGATGCTCCAGGAGGAGGCCGCCGACCTGGGCCAGAAGCAATTCGTGCCCGACCTGGAGAAAATCCACGGCGCGGGCAAGCATCTGCTCACGCTCATCAACGACATCCTAGACCTCTCCAAGATCGAAGCCGGCAAGATGACGCTCTACCTGGAGAGTTTCGACGTGGCGCAGGTGATTCAGGACGTGGCCACGACCGTGCAGCCGCTCGTCGCCAGGAACGGCAACCGCCTGGAAGTGGATTGTCCGCCCGACATCGGCACGCTGCGGGCCGACCTGACCAAGGTGCGCCAAACGCTCTTCAACCTCCTGTCCAACGCCTGCAAGTTTACGGAAAAAGGAACGATCCGGCTGGCGGTGGGGCGAGGGTTCCGCCAAGCCCTGGAACCAACAGAGCAGGGCTCGGCAGTCCCGGCGGGCCGGGAAACCCTCAGCTTCACCGTCACCGACACCGGCCTGGGCATGTCGCCCGAGCAACTGAGCCGGCTGTTTCAGGCCTTCGCGCAGGCGGACGCCTCGACCACGCGCAAATTCGGCGGCACCGGGCTGGGCCTGGCCATCAGCAAGCAGTTTTGTCTCCTCATGGGCGGCGACCTCGCCGTCGAGAGCGAGCTGGGCAAAGGCTCGACCTTCACGATGACGCTGCCCGTCGAGGTTCAGCCCGTGGCCCCGCCGGTCGAAACCAAAACGTCCCCGGTTCTGCCGACCGCGGCCACCGCGGGACCGCTGGTGCTGGTGATTGACGACGACCCCGCGGCCCTGGACCTCCTCCAGCGCGCCCTCGCCAAGGATGGTTTCGCCGTCCAGACGGCCGCTTCCGGCGCGAAGGGCCTCGAACTCGCCCGCTCCCTGAAGCCGGCCGCGATCACGCTCGATGTGATGATGCCGGGGCTGGACGGCTGGGCCGTGCTGAGCCGGCTGAAAGCCGACCCGGCCACCGCGGACATCCCCGTGGTGATGATGACCATCGTGGACGACAAGAACCTCGGCTTTGCCCTCGGCGCGGCGGAGTACCTGACCAAACCGATTGACTGGGAGCGGCTGGCCGCGGTGATGAACAAGTATCGCCCCCATGTCTCCACCGTGACCGTGCTGGTGGTGGAAGACGAATTGGCGGTCCGCGAGGTGCTGCGGCGCAACCTGGAGCGGCAGGGCTGGCAGGTGACGGAGGCGGAGAACGGTCGCGTGGGGCTGGAGCGCGTGGCCGCCCAGGTACCGGGCGTGATCCTGCTCGACCTCCTCATGCCGGAGATGGACGGCTTCGACTTCGTGCGGGCGTTGCGGCAGCGGCCCGATTGCCAGCGCCTGCCCGTGATCGTCATCACCGCCAAAGACCTCACCGAAGAGGACCGTCGCCGCCTGAACGGCCAGGTGACCCAAATCCTCCAAAAAGGCGCCTACTCCACTGCCGAACTCATTCGCGAAATCCGGCGGTTGCTGGCCAACACCCGCTCCCCGGCCAGCCCATGAAAGTTCAACCCGGGAATCCTCTATGCCTAAAATCCTCCTGGTCGAAGACAACGAAATGAACCGCGACATGCTCTCGCGCCGGTTGGAGCGGCGCGGCTACCAGGTCGTCTGCGCGATGGACGGCGAGCAGGCCGTGGCGATGGCGAAGTCCGAGGCGCCGGCGCTGATTCTCATGGACATGAGCTTGCCGGTGCTCGACGGCTGGCAAGCCACGCGTCTCTTGAAGGGTGACGCCGGGACCAAAGGCATCCCGATCATCGCGCTGACGGCCCACGCCATGGCCAGCGACGCCGAGAGGGCCTGCGCGTGCGGGTGCGATGATTTCGATACCAAACCCGTCGAGTTCGAACGGTTGTTGGCCAAAATCCAGGTCCAGTTGTCGAAGCCCGGCGGGTCATGAGCCAGCCAAAGAAAGCCGGTCCCCGCAAGGCCGGGAGCCCCCTGGGTCACTCTCCCCGCGCGCCGCGCTTTGATCTCTCGAAGGTGCGGCACCACCTCCGCACGCCCATCAACCACATCCTCGGCTACTGCGAGATGTTGCAGGAGGACGAGCACACGCCGGAGCCCTTCCAGGCCGACCTCCAGAAAATCCACGCCGGCGGCCGGCAGTTGCTGGCGCTGATGACGGAGTATTTCGACGAGGAAATCTTCGGGACCCAGCGCCTCGATCTGTTCCAGCTCTGCCACGCCCTGCGCACCCCTGTGAACCACATCATCGGCTACGGCGAGATGCTTCAGGAGCAGGCCGAAGATTTGGGCCGCAAGAAGCTCCTGGCCGACCTGGCCAAGATCACCGGCGCCGCGCGCACCTGGCTGGCCTTGATGGAGGAATACCTCATCACGCCCGCCGCCGGCGCCCCCGCGGCGGCCCCAGCCGCGACCGGCCTGCTCCCGCCCGGCCTGGGCTTTGCGCCGCCCGGGCCGATGCCACCGCAGGCCCCGGTCCAGGCGCCAGGCCACCTGTTGGTGGTGGACGACGACCAGGTCAATCGCGACATGCTCGCCCGGCGTCTGCGCCGGCAAGGCTTCGGGGTCGCGCTCGCCGCCAGCGGCCTGGAGGGCTTGCAGGCCCTGCGCACCGACAAGTTCGACCTCGTGCTGCTCGACCTGGTCATGCCTGGCCTCGACGGCTACCAGGTGCTGGCCAGGTTGAAATCTGACGCCGCGCTCGCGGGCGTGCCGGTCATTATGCTCTCGGCGCTCGACCAGGACCAGAGCATCGCCCGCTGCATCGAGGCCGGCGCGGAGGATTATATCGCCAAGCCCTTCAACCCGGCCTGCCTGCGCGCCCGCATCACCGCTTGCCTGGAGAAGCAGCGGCTGCGCGAGCAGGAGGCCTTGTTCCTCCGCCGCATTCAGCAGGAAAAGCAACGGGCCGACGAGCTGCTGCACATCATCCTGCCGCGCGACGTGGTGACCGAACTCAAAGCCACCGGCGCAGTCAAGGCGCGGCGTTTCGAGAACGTGGGCGTGTTGTTCTGCGACATCGTGGGCTTCGCAGCTTACTCGGACCGGCGTCCGCCGGAGGACATCGTGGCGCAGTTGCAGACCCTGGTCGAGGCCTTCGAAGGCATCGCCGACCGGCACCGCTTGGAGAAGATCAAAACGATCGGCGATTCTTTCATGGCGGTGGCCGGGCTGCTCCGGCCGGTGGCCGAGCCGGCCCTGGACTGCGTGCGCTGCGGCCTGGAGATGATTGCGGCCACGCGGGCACACGCGGCAAACTGGCAGGTGCGCGTGGGCGTCAGCGTCGGCCCCGTGGTCGCCGGCGTCGTCGGCCGCAAGAAGTACCAGTACGACGTCTGGGGGGACACGGTAAACACCGCGGCGCGCCTCGAGCAGGCGGGCGACCCGGGGGCGGTGTGCGTGAGCGCGGAAACGTGGAAGCTGCTCGCGGACCATTGCGAGGGACGGTCCAAAGGATCGGTTCCCATCAAAGGCAAGGGTGCGCTGGAGGTGTTCTGCGTCACGAGCCTGCGCCCCTGACTTTGCCCCCGTCCGCCGCACCCTTGGACAACCTCAATTCTCTTACGGCGGGCTGGAAAGTCCGCGCTGCGGCGAGATCGTGCAGGCGCTGTCGCGGCTGAAGTCGGGCACCGCCAGATGCAGCACCCCGTCCAGCAGCGGGACCTGCTGCTCCGCAACCAGGCCGCCCTGGCGCGTGTCGCTCCAGCGGATTCGATAAGTCCCGCCGGGAAGGTTCTTCAGTTCCAACCCGGCCTTGGTGATTGGGGCAGGGAGGCGCTTCTCGACCGCGACTTTGGCCCAGGAGGCCTCGGGGTCGAACAGCCAGAGCCAGGCCCGGTCACGGGCTTGCAGGCCGACGACGCGCAGGCGGGGGTCGGAACACATTGCGGCGACCGGTCGCAGTTCGCCGCCCGTCCAGGGCACCTCGGCCAGGAACCGGCTCAGCGGGCGGTAAGTGGCATAGGCCTCGCGCTGATCCAACCGTTCCCACCACCAGAACATGGCCGTGCCGGAGGCGCCGGACAGGGCCGAGGCCCAGAGCGCATTGTGAAAGTCAACCAGTTCCGGGCTCTGCTTCTGCTCCTCGCGCAAGCCCCATTTTTCGTCCGCCAGCCCAAACTCGCCCAGGTGGGCCGGTTTATGCGGGGCCTGAGCGCGCAGCCAGCGCGTCCGCTCCAGCACCGCCTCCACTTCATCGGCCAGCCGGCCCTGGTCGGAGGGGCGCAGATAGAAATGCGTATCGGCAAAATCCAGTTGCGGATGCCGGCAGTCTTTGGCGGACGGTCCCCAGGTGCTGGTGGTCCGCAAGTGGTGATAGACATCCGCTTGTTCCAGGTAATCGCCCAGCGCGCTGTAGAAACGCTCGGTGGGCAGGCCCGGGTCCATTTCGTTCCAATACTCCCAGGCGGCCACGCTGGTCGAGTAGCCCCACCGGGCCACGGCGTAACGGAAGAACTTCCTGGCATCCTGGATCGCGCGGTCATACGCCGCGCTCGCCGGGTCCTTTAGCGCACTCATGTAGAGGTCGCGCGTGAGCAGGCAGAGTTGAACGTAAATCCCCCGCTGCTCGGCCGCCGCGAGGATTTCGTCCACCAGGAAGCAATCCAGGGGATTGTAGAAGCCCCGGATGGGCCGGTTGACCTCCGCCTCCCACAGCAACTCGGGCCCCCCGGTCCTCTCCCTCAACGAAAGGTCGCTCACCCAGGCCGTGCCGGCGCCCTCGGCGCGCAGGCCTAACTCTCCCAGCCAGAAGTCACCCGGACCGGTATCGAACTCCCATTGGAAACTCCGCCAACCGCCCTCCGGCCCGGAGGCAAAAGCCGGCGCCGCCTTCAAGCGGCTCCCCTCCAGCTTGAGCGCCGCCCCGCCTTCGGTCCGGAGTTTGCCGGAGATGACATAGCGGACGCCGGGGCGCAACGCGACCGGGTGCGAAGGCTCGACCTTGAGCGCCGTCCCATTGCCAGGCACTTTGATACACTTGCGCCCCCGGCCTGGGCTGCCCGGCGCCGGCACGATCGGCGGGCGCCAGTCCCAGGAGCGCCCCCAGGCGCTCTTGCGCGCCTCCACGGCGATGGCCCAATCCTCGCAGCAGGTCCAGATGCGCACGTAATTGGCCCCGTTCTCCGCCAGCTTGCCGAAGATGGCCTCCGCCTTGGCCAGACTGACATATTGTTGATTGCCGATGAAGGCCAGGTTTTGGCCCAGGGCGAAAAACGGCTGGCCTTCGGCGAACTCGAGAAACCGAGGGTCTTGGCGGCTCACGCGCACGAATCCCCGGTTGGCGGACGGCCCGCAGGTGAAGCGCAAGGCCGGCGAGGAGCGCGTCCCGCCATGGTCCTTCACCACCCCGACGGCGGAGTACTCACCGGGTTGCAGGGGAGCAAACCGCGCCCTCCAGACCGGGTCCCCGCGCGGATAGACCCAATCCTGGGAGCGGTCGCCGGCGTTGGGCCGCCGCCGCTCATAGTCCTGGCAATAAAAGGCCGGCACGGTCAGGGATTGGCCGCCGGGCGCCGCCAAATGCACGCTCACCTCCACCTCGTCCGGATCATAAGGATTGGTGTAGTTGCCGGGGAATTGCAGGAGAAATTCGAGCTTCTCGTACTTGCCCACCCGGTTGGTGGCAGCCTGCAAGGTGACAAGCTGGCTTTGGCCAGTCGCCACGGCGCCCCAAAGCAACAAGCACAGCCACAGGGCGGGCCGCAGACAACCGGACGATCCCGGTGGAAATCCGGCCTTGCCCGGCGCGACTTGGCCCGGCAGGAGCCGGGGCATCGGGGCCAGGCCCAGGGCCATCCGCCCAAGGGCCTTTGCTCTCATTCGTCGAAGAAGGGGAACAACTTCTTGAGTTCTTCTTTGTCGGGGTGCCGGCCGTATTCGCAGATTTCAAAGGCCTCGGCGCACTTGGTGGCGTCGGCCTTTTCCTGGCCGTAAAACTCGGCCAGCTTGGCGCGGAAACGTTGGGCGAGCTCCTGCGACCGTCTTTCAAAGGCGGCGCGCACGTCCCGGTGGCGCGCCTGCTGTTTGGCCGGCTCGCTGGGAATGAGCTCGGCCGAGCCGTTGGCGCCCCCCTCGTAGAACTGAGATTCGAGGGCGTCCAGGGCATCGAGCTTCTTCTCCATGACCGAGTCGATGGCGATGGCAATGTCCGGCTGAAACGGATTGGGCTTTTGGAACGAATCAGGGTTGTAAAGGAAGACGGGATTGTGTTTCAGATAAGGCACGTCGGGGCAGAAGAACGGCACGGTGACCATGTAAGCGGAGTCCTGGACCAGCACCCCGGTGTAGCGGTGGTCGGGGTGGTAATCGTTCGGACGCGGGGCGATCACAATGTCCGCCTTCCACTCGCGAATCAGGCGCGTGATGAGCCGGCGGTTTTCCAGCGTGGGCAGCAGTTCGCCGTCGTGGATGTCCAGGACCTGGCAAGTAACGCCCAGGATTTTGTCCGCGGCCTCGGCCTCGGCCTTGCGGCGGTGGGCCAGGGGCCCGCCCGCCTCCCGCCAGTGGCCGATGTCGCCATTGGTGACCGAGACCAGCTTGACGTGGTGTCCCTTAGCGGCCCAGAGGGCGGCGACGCCCCCCACTTGAATCTCGCAATCATCCGGGTGCGCCCCGAAACAGATGATGCGCAGCTTGCCGTCCTCCGGCGGCGCCGGCGAGGCCGCGGTGAGCAGAAGCGTGGCAGCCGTTAAGAACGGGACGGGTAATCGTTTCATAAGATTAGTTGCTTTCGACGCCGAATATAGAACTGCCTGACGGCCAACGTAAAGACAAACCCAGCAGCGCGCGGCGCATTCCCCAGTCGTTGGTAATTCCAACGCGAATTGGAATCAGTGGAACCGGCAAGCCGGAGGCTGGCCGGGACTGACGCAAGCCGGAAAGCTCGCGCCGCTACGTTGCCGAGGGGCTCACCTTTCCGGTGCTGAGCCTGTTTCCAGCGCCCCGTTCGCCGTTCGCCGTTCGCCCTTCGCCGTTCGGGGTTCACCTTTCCGGTGCTGAGCCTGTTTCCAGCGCCGGCTTTTGGCTCGTGAGCCGGAGACCGCTCATGGTCCGCAGTTCCCACCGGCCGCGACGCAACTCCAGCGTCGTCGTTCCCGCCCAGCGGGTATAGACGACCGGCACCTTTCTTTGCGCCAGCCGTTCCTGGAGTTTCGGGCTGGCCCGCCCCGCGGCCGGGAATTCGGAGTCAGCCACAATGATCACGCGCGGTTGGACGGCCTCCAGCAGGTCCTCGCCCAGCGCCTCGGATGCCGTTGGCAGCCCCGTCACCACAATGTCCGCCCGCACATCCGCCTGGCGTTCCAGCAGGGCCTGCTGACCGGGCCGGCCCAAATCGGAAAGCAACAGGACCCGCGTGCCCTGCAAAGCACCCATCAGCACCAGGGCATTATCATCGGCCTGGGGGAAACGGTCGTTGGCCTCGGGATGCACAATGGTCCACGCTCCCAAGTGGTCGCCGCGGCTGAGGCTCTGGAGTCGGCCCGGCGTGCGGCTGAACTCCCCCAGCGCGTGACGGTAGGCCGGCGAGCGGAACCGGACCGGGCTGGCCCAGACCTTGCCGGCCGGGAAGAGCGTGGCCAGGGTTTCCGCGCCCCCAATGTGCCGGGAGTCGCCGTGGGTCAACACCAGGCCCGGCAGGCGGTTGACGCCCTGGCCGCGCAGGAACGGCTTGGTCAGGAATTGGACCTCATTGCTCGCCCCACAATCGATGAGCAAGTCATTGCGCGCGCCCGGCGCGTCGAAATAGATCGCCTGGCCGCCCCTGGCGGGCAGGATGGTAAGCCGGGTGACCGAGGCGGCCTGCCACGCTTGCCAGCACCAACAGCCGGCCGCCAGGCCCAGCGCCGGCATGGCCCAGGCCCGCACCCTGGGCCGGAACAGCCAACCGGTCGCGACTGCCAGGAGGATGGCGTAATACAAGGCGCTGGTGAACAGGCCCGGCGCGGCCACGTAATAATAGGCCCCCGGCCAACTGGCGAACCAATGGCTGCTCACCCGAATGCACTCCATCAAAAACCACCCCGCGTGGTTGAATAACTCCGCCGCCGCGGCAAACCAGCCCGCCAACGACAGGCTCGCCAGGTTGCTCACCAGGACCAGCCCGCACAGCGGCACGGCCACCAGGTTGGCCGGCGTGCTCACCGGTGTCAGGATATGAAAGTAATAGGCCGCCAGCGGCAGCGAGCCGACCCACGCGGCAAACGACACCAGCAGCAAGTCGCCCACGTAGCGGGCCGGCCCCCGCCACACCCGCCGCCAGCGGGGCCGCAATTCCGCCGGCAACAGCGGGTCCGGCGCCGTCAGACGCTCCACCCATCCCCACAACGGCGGCGTCAGCACGATGATGCAGAGCACCACCAGAAACGAGAGCTGAAAGCCCGCCTGGAAAATCTGTTGCGGTTCCCAGATCAGAATGATCAGCGCCGCCGCAAACAGCGAATTGAGCAGTTCAGCCGGGCGTTTCAAGACCCAGCCCACAATCACCACCGTCAACATCACCGTCGCCCGAATGGCCGAGGCCGGCCACCCGGTCAACGCGACGTAAAACCAAATCAGGGGAACCAGGACCAGCCCGCTCAGCGCGCGGGGCAAGCCCAGCGCGCGGAACAGGCCGAAGAAAATGCCGAAAACGATGGCCATGCGCAGCCCGTCCACGGCAAAAATGTGGTAGGTCGCCGCCCGCATGAAGGGTTCTGAAACTTCCTCCGTCAGGGCGGTTTTCCACCCCAGTATCAGCGCCCATTCCAGCCGCAGCGACTCATCCTCCCCCGGCAAGCCCCGCGCCAGGGCCCGCCGCGCCCAGCCCCGGAAGCGGTCGGCCAACGGCGGGGCCGGGGGCGAAGCCACGATGCGCCAGTCGTCCGCCGACGCCGCCTGCAACTGGTAATAGACGCCCAGCTCCTGCAAATAGGCCCGGTAATCAAAAGTCCCCTCCGCCGCCGCGACCCTGGGAAGCGCCATCACCCCGTCGACTTCGACCACCTGGCCCGCGAAAAGATTGGTGAGCGTTCCGGGAGTGGTTATGGCCAGCCGTCCCGCCGCCGGTTGCCAGGACTCGCGGTTGGTGCTCACCGCGCTCACCGCCAGTCGCGCCATCGTCCGCCACGAGGCCCGCTCCCCCTGCTCGTACACCCGCAGCGACGGCGTCTCCGATAAAGTCCCGCGCACCCGGGCCAGGGCGGGCTGGTCGCCAAAGACGCGGCGCAGGTCGTGCGGGGAAATGACGGCCGTGTGGAGCTTCAGGTTGGCCGCTCCAGCCAGGAACGCCAGCAGGCAGAGCAACCCCGGCCGCGCCCGTCCCCAGGCCAGCGCAACCGGGACCAAAGCAAGCGCGACCCCCAGCAGCACAAACGGAGAAGCCGGGGCCATGCGGGCCGCCAGGATGCCGCCGGCGTAGAGCAACGCTACCATGAAGAGTGGCCGCCGCACGGCCAAGCAAGAGAGCAGCATCGCGAAGCCAAATCAATCCGAAAGCAGGAGGCGGCCGCAAATGTTGGGCGTTCAAAGCGATAAATTCGTCTCCTGATTTGATCCTTGCGCCTCACCGGCAACGGCTTATCGTCGCTTACGGAATGAAAAAACCAGTAATATCTGAACCGCTGGTTGCATGATCACAGTTAGGCGGCCTTGAGAATATGAAATACATCGCTCCACTCGCACTCCTCACAATTCTGTTGGCGGGTTGTGGCAAGCAGGGTTCTGACCCGCTCGTGGCCGTGGGGGAGCAAGCCATCGTTGGGGTTTACAAACTAGACAACGTCCTGTTGGGTCGGGGAGGGTTGGTCCGGCTGCATCCTGTCCACCCAATGTTCGAAGGAATTGGGGATACGCTGGAACAGGCCGCGAAAAAGGGCCTTTTTACCTCGGCACAAGTCGCCACCTTGCAGCAGGAGGATTGCAACCTGCAAGTTCTGGCCGACCACACTTTCGCCATTTCTAACTTGCCGGCAGCCGACTTTTCGCGCAACGTCTTCATCAAGGGAAGCTGGTCACTAACCGTCTATCACGTCTTCGAAACGTACGGCTACCGGATTTCCATGAAGGGTGGCCCAAAAGCAGGGTTAGCCCTGGCGAAGTTCATCAACGCAGACAAGCCGAACCCGCCGGTTATTGAAATCTTTTACCAGGAGGGGCAGATCGGGCAGGTCGACTTTCGCTTCGCAAAGATCAGCAGACCATCGTTCTCGCAACCGCCACGATGATTGCGCCGCCTAACAAAGCAGCGGTTCTTCGCGGAGCGTCGAAAACCACGTTCTGATTAACAACCAGGACGATCATGCCTGTCTTCGAATACAGAGCCTTGCAAGCGGATGGCAAGATAGCCGAAGGCCAGCTCGAAGCGGATGGACGCCAAGAAGCGTTCCGGCAGATGGAAGCCAAGGGGTTGCGTCCGATTAGACTCGTCGAGCGGGGCGGCGCGAGCAACAGCAGGAAGCCCGGGCCCAAGGTCAGCTTGATTAGCGGTCTGCGAATGGAGGTGCCTCCTCAATCCACAAACAGACCTTATCGCCGTGCTCTGCTTTTTGCCTTTGTTCCGTGCTTCCTGTGGACACCCCTAACCGTACTCCTCCAGAAGCTCCTGGCCTTTTCTAACGATACTATTGGGATGCTCTCATTGGTCCCGCTCGCCACGGCCTCCGCGATTCTGTTTCTGTATCCCAGTCGCCTCCAAGAGAAGCGCCGCGCAGCCCGAGTATGCATGGTGTTCCTGACAAGCCTGGCATTGTTCATCAGTGCTACCTTTTTATGGGTTGGCATAATACTGTTCCTAATACGGGCGGGAGTAATGGGGGCGCCTCTTCCCATCTAAGCGCCCGTGCGAAAATAATTCCGATTTTCTCCAACCCGGAGGGTTGGTAGAAGGTAGCCGGTGGTCGTTCGGGGTGAAGGGGGAACGACCATTTTGTTGGTCTTGGGTGCGTTAGCCCATCCTTAGCCGTAACGATTCGAAGGAGAAACCGCTAATAGACGCTAATCGAGGCTAAGAAGCGGCGCGTGATCGATGTCCTGACCGGAAGGTTCCGCTCATCGTGCGGTGCACAAGCCTGGAAGTGCCAGACTCCTGCCTCAAGCCCGTCTTTATTAGCGTTTATTAGCGCAGATTAGCGGTTCAACTGAATCCTTCCGGCTTGGGCGCGGTTTTGGTATCAGGCGGCTGAGAAAGCCGGGCTGCTCCATGAACACACCGCCACCGCGTTCGAAGATTTTTGCCGCCGCCGCCATCCGGAAGCCGCCCGGTATTGGGAAGGCCGCCTGGAATTTGACTTTGTGCGCCTGGAAAAACCAGGGCGGCTGATCGTCACCGAGGTAAAGTGGCGGCGGCTATCCGCGGCGCAGAAGGCCCAGGTCGAGCAGCGCCTGAAAGAGAACTGGCAAAAATCGGTTCTGTCGCGCAAGTATCCAACCGCTGAGTTTGAAGTTCTGGATGCGGCGGTGCTGCCAACTGATCGTAAGTGTTGAGGTGCGCATCCATGCATTTGCCTGGGCGTCGCAGGCGCCTTTCGAATTGTCACCCGGTTTGAGGTCAGTTGTTGTCCCGGAGGGACATCCGACAATAGCCCGGCGCTTCAGCGCCGGGAAAAGCAGTCTGGTGTTGCCTCCGTCCCGAAGGGACGGCTGAATCAGTGACGCGTCATACATCAGCTCCTGGCTCCACTGCGCCTCCAGCATTAAAAACCCCGGCTCCCCGATCGTGCCTCCGCTGCGCTCAATCCCGATTCGCAATCCGGACTCCTGCGCGGCGCCGCCCGGGAGAACCGCGTGAATGCTATCCAAATTGGGTATGATTAACGCTTCTTGTTGGACTGAGCTTCAAGCGTCCCTTCGGGACGCCGCTTCTTTGGGCGTTGTACCCGGCGCTGAAGCGCCGGGCTATTCTCGGCATGTCCCTCCGGGACAAAGCGCGAAGTCGACCCGGCGCAAGCATTCATATCAAACCTAATCCAGCACCTGAACAGTTACAACCGATCGCCCGCAGACCGCGTCACGGTAGGGGAGTCGCACTGGAGCCAGCCAGTCCAGTGTGGACAACCTGTGCAGGGCGAATTGTAATTCGGGAGTCGTCTGCAAGTGCTCAACGAAATCCCCCGTCGCCTCCAACATGCAGACGCGCGCATTGCACGTGCCATGACCGCAATACAACCGCCGGCAGACCAAAAGGTGATACCGCACCTGTCGATTTGTCAATTGTTGAGATACGACCCCGCTGCTTATTCGTGCCATGACCGCAATACAACCGCCGGCAGACCAAAAAGTGAAGCCGCACTTGCCGATTTGTCAGTTGTTGAGCTGCGACCCCTCTGCTTTTGCAAGTCTGCCCGAGGAAGAAAGAATACGTCAATAGTCATCTCCGACCCCTTCACGACCCCTTCATGCACCTTCACGTCAATAGTCATCTCTGACCCCTTCACCTTCATGAACTGCCGCAACGGATTGGAGGGAGTCAGGGTCGCAGTCAGGAACAAAGCCGCGATTAGCACCCCAACCAGAATCAAGTACTGCCACCGCATGACCCAAAAGCACGCCGAACGTCGCACATCAGCCACCCCGCGCCACCCGCGTCCGGCATGAAACAAAGAGGTCATCGCGGGGTTGGTTGCATGTGCTTGTTAAGCGGAGAGTTCATAAGGTCGTTCAGCACCTGCGCTACCTCGAAACGAGGCGATAAAACATGCTTCCCGGCGGCTTGGGAATCGTCACCTGGTTCTGGGGTCCTACGAGCGCCGATTCGTTGGTGAGCGTTAACCAGTTGGCTGAATTAATGCCTGAATTCTGTTGGGCGACAAACGCGGAGGTCGGCGCGGGCCATGAAAGCAGGAGGTTGCTGGTGTTAGTGATCGTGATGCTCAGCTTGGGCGGTGAAGGGCTGCCAAGCGCATAAATGCGCACGCCATAGTCTCGAAGGCCAACATACAGGTAGTTGTGTGATAAAGCGATGCTGTACGCTTCGTAAGCCCACCCGCCTGGTCCGGAAAGGTCGTCAGTATGGCCAACCTGGAGTGGGTGGGCAGGATTGGAAACGTCGTAAATGGAGACGCTCTGGAATACAGAATCGACAAAGACGAAGTTGCCCGATAAAGCGAGGCTTCCGAGTGCCCAGCCGGTTATTTGGCCAACGAGCATAGGATGGCTAGGGTCGGACAGCCCGTAGATATTTACAGCACCTCTGGCAGTGAACACGTACGCAAGGCCTCCGGATATGGTGATGCTGTACGCCGGGTCGGCCACACGACCTACGTTCACAGGATGTGATGGATTTGAAACGTCGTAGACCCGCAGGCCGTCAAGCCAATTGGCAACAAAAGCGTAATTCCCGGACACGGCAACGCCCACGGCACTGCCTTCGTAGCCGAAAGCGTAGCTCGGCTGGTCCGTTGGGGCTCCAAGGTCGTTCGTGTGGCCGACCTGGATCAGGCGTGCGGGGATTGAGACATCGAATACGTACAGCCCGTCACAGCCATCGGCCAAGTATACGTAATTGCCCGACACTGCCACGTCGAGCGCAGTGGCAATTCCGATACTGTTGCTGGGGCCAATGTCGGAATGCCATGCACCCACCGTCAGAAGATTTGTCGGATTGGAGATATCGACCACACTCAGGTCGGAAGACGCCACGTATGCGTAGCGGCCTGCAACCGCAATTGGCAAGCAGCCATAGAGATAAGCCGCATTCCCTGCTTGACCGGGAATGCTGGTGTTGGCCAAATAGACAGGATTGGTGGGATTCGTGATATCGTAAACAAGAGTGTTCGGCGGCCCGTACGGCGCGTAATAAAGATAGTTGCTGATAACTGTGACTGTCACCTGGGGATAGGTCTGGTGCGTTATGTTGGCAACGGCATTGGGATTGGTTTGTGCGAAGACACGCGACTGCAGACTGACGAACACGACAAGGCTCACCAAAATCGCCGGGAGAATGCAGGAAGTGTTACGCATACCTAAATCAATTGTCTTGAACCGTGTCCGTGAAACCGTGGCCTCAATATGGCGCGGCACGTCTGCAAAGTCACGGCAGAAGTAAGACCCTCGGGCAGAGCCTCATCGTGCCGCGTATTGTGAGCTAAATTTAGCCTAGCCCATTGTGCCCCTGAACTATCATTCTGCGACCGCCAGTCGTCTATCCAGGATCGGGCCTTTCACGTTCCTCTCGGGTGTAAGTTGTTGATTACCAGCCTCATTCGCGTTGACCTTCAGCCGCCTGGCTCGTTTATGCCAGCCAGAGATTCCCAACTGCCCTCATGCGTAAGCTGTTCATTAGCAGCCATACTTGACTGAATATACGACGGCTGGTTCGTTTAGCGCAAGCCCTTAATTTGGCTCGGCGTCGGCTTTCCAGAAGCTTTTCCTGCCCACTGCTGCTGCCTGGTGGTGTTCTTGAGCAGCGGCAGGTTGGAGGCTAGGTCAGTGCGGCGGGGCAGGGCCAGCGGTGATTGGGAGGATGGAGGCAGCGGCGGGTCCCTGGTCTATTGGCTCGGTCCTGAAGCGTGGACCGGCTCAGGAGCGATTCCGGCGTCTGGGAGGCATGGACGGGAGACCTGCACGGGAGACCTGGAGGCTGGCCAGAGAAGGCAGGAGCAGCGGTGCGGGACCAGTGGCGGTCCTGAGGCTGTGAAGTGGAGCGCTGGGTCTGGGGAGGTCCTGAGAATCCTGGGGAAGCTCCTGGAAATCCTCAAAAAGTCCTGATTTCTTCAGGTCTGCTGAGCGTCCACATTTATCCAAATCACGGGAACCAAGACCAGCCCGCTCAGCGGGCGGGGCAAGCCCAGGGCGTGGAACAGGCCTGAGCGCTGCCAGCGTAGTTGAGGGAAAGCGCGGCGATTTTCCTCACGGTCCGTGAGGGACGGCCGCCGTGGTCCCTTAATTACCTGGAAAGTGTTTTCTGGCCTTGACCCTGCTCTCCAGACCCCCTTTTCCCGACGCGTCTAAAGCAAGAGAATCAGTAGCAAATAAAGCAGGCCAGAGAAGCACGGCGGCGTCCCGCCGCGGCGGGACCGCCACCTGGCGGAGCACTGCATTGGCCACATTGGCTGCATTGGCCACATTGGCCATTTTTGCCAAAAAACTGGCCGGGCCGCGGCTTAAAAGGAACGGCGCAGGTTGGCTGCCGCCCATTACTTGCTCTTCTTGAGCAAGCCGCCGATGCCCTTGGCAGCTTTCCCGACCGAGTCAACGGCGGACCGTTCCGCGTCCTTGCCCAGCTCGGCGGCTTGCTTACGGAGGTCAGCGACCGCACCGCTGGAAACCTCGATGGACCGGCTCAAAAGGGCCGACAGCACTTGGCGGGTCAGCTCAGCCGGCGTAATGCCCTCCGGTCCCGCGCCGAGGTCCTTGAGCCGGAGCTCGGGCAGGGCCAGGGTAGCCGAATTTCCGGCCAAACCGGCGAAGCTGACGTGGACCTTGCCGCCGGTGACAACGAACTCATCCACCTGCAGCTTCTTGCCGGCCTTTGCCGCCTTGGGCGTGGCCGCGGCCTTGTCCTCGCCGCCGGTGGAAGCTTTGAGGTTGTCGAGAATCTTGCTTAGGTTGCTCCCGTGCAAGCTGCCTTCAACGGTGATCTCAGGCGCTTCGACGGTGACCGAGCGGACGACCACCTTGTGCGAGAAGATCGAGCCGGGTTGGATGGCCAGGCCCGCGACGCCGACGCCGATCGCGGAGGGTGTCCTGAACCCCTCGGGATTGCCCACGACCAGTCCCTTAACCTTCCCCGATCCGGAGAGGAGCGACAGGCTGACGCTGTCCAGTTTGACCTCGACCTGCATCAGTTTCGCGCCTATGGTTTCGACCCCTCTCTTGATGGCCCCGTCCAGGAAGAAATGCACGGCCAGCATGACGATCACGACGAGGACTACGACGCCGATCAGAATTCTCACAATTAGCTTTTTCATATTGTTCTCTGTTTGCGGCTTTCGCTTACGCGGTTCTCAAGGTCTGCCGCCATCTCATGCCCGTTCACCAGACCAAGTATTTGGCCCTGATCTTGGGAAAGTCGTCAAGGTTTTCCCTCTGGATTTATTTTCGGGCTTCAGCGGCCCGCGATTCTCGGCTCGGCGGGGCCCCGGCGGTTCCCACCGGGACCGCGGCGGCGTTGCCGGCGCAAGCGCAGGGCGCCAATCCCGTAGAGCACGAGCAAGCCAAAAATGGCCCCGCAGGTATCGAGCAGAACGTCCCAAACCGAACCCTGGCGGGTGGGGACAAACGTCTGGTGGAATTCATCGCTGGCGGCGTAGAGCGCGGCCAGGACCACCGCCAGCCCGGCCTTGGACCATTGCCGGGGCCGGGGGTCATTCCGCGAGGGCCTGTCCAAGGCCCGCCAGAGCAGCATCGCCAAGACCGCGTATTCGCCCAGATGCCCGCATTTCCGGACGCCAAGTACGACCGTCTCGACGGCCTCGAGCGAAAGGTCGGGAAAAAGCCAGCGCACCAGCGGCCCGATGATGCGGGACGAATGTTGAGCTGAGGACGAATCGGCCGAGGCGCCGAAGATGAGACCCATCCAGCCCAGGACCGGCAACCAATACCTGACCAAGGACCACATTCTTGCCACGGGCCATTTGACCAAACTCCTGGCGGCGCGGGCAATGTTAATCGCGGAAAGCGGTTGCGCAGCGCCCGCGGGGTGAACCATAATTGCGCGGTATGTTGAAGCTGGGTGTAAACATCGATCACGTGGCGACGCTCCGGCAGGCGCGTTACCGGGGAGGCGGCGCCGGCGAACCCGACCCGGTGGCCGCGGCGCTCGCTTGCGAGGCGGCCGGGGCGCATGGCATCACCGCGCACCTGCGCGAGGACCGGCGCCATATCCAGGACCGCGATGTGTGGAAACTGCGCGAAGTGATTAGGACCCGCCTCAACCTGGAAATGGCCAACGTGCCCGAGATCGTGGGGATCGCGCTGAAACTCAGGCCGGACATTACCTGCCTGGTGCCGGAGCGGCGGCTGGAAGTCACCACCGAGGGCGGCCTGGACGTGGCGGGCAACCTGGGCGCGCTCACCGCGACCCGCCAGCAACTGAACGATGCCGGCATTGAAGTGAGCCTGTTCATCGCGCCCGACCCGGGGCAGATCGAAGCGGCAGCGCGGACAGGGAGTCAATTCATCGAGTTGCACACCGGCGCCTTGGCGGAGGCCTTTGGCCAGGAACCGCAACGGGAGGCGGAACTGTTGCGGCTGATTGGGGGCGCCCGGCAGGCGCGCGCCCTGGGCCTCAAGGTCAATGCCGGCCACGGATTGAACTACCAAAACCTCCCGGTGCTGCAGCGCGTCCCGCACCTGGTGGAACTGAACATCGGCCACAGCATTGTGAGCCGCGCCCTCACGGTCGGCCTGGCCGCCGCCGTCCAGGAAATGCTGCGTTTGATGCAGGATTACCGCCCATAAACTCATTCCAATTCGCGTTGGAATCAGCCGCCCCGGGCGCCCACAGCGGTTCTCAAGCGCGGGGGCAGGAGAGGGTCGAGGGACGAGGGTTGAGGGACTGAACCGCACGCGCGGGTGAAATCGGATATGAGCCTCGTAGAGGTGTGACTTTGGACTTTGGACTGAATGATCCTCGGCATCGGCATTGACATTATCGAAGTGGCACGGATTCAGGCCGCGCACGAGCGGTTCGGCGAGCGGTTGCTGAGGCGCATTCTCCTGTCCAACGAGATCGATTACTGCCTCTGCCGCCGGGCGCCCGGGCCGTTTCTGGCGGCCCGCTTCGCGGCCAAGGAGGCCATCTCGAAGGCCTTCGGCACCGGCATCGGGGCCCAGCTTGGCTGGCTGGACATGGAAATTGGGCGCCGCGACAGCGGCGAGCCGTTCGTCACCCTGCATGGGGCCGGCCAGAAGCTGTTGCAGGAGCGCGGCGCGCGGGCGGTGCTCATCAGCATGAGCCATACCCAGGTCCATGCCGTGGCGGTGGCCCTCCTGCAAGGGGCATGAGGGAAAACCGAGGGCCGAGGGCGGCAGCCCAAAAGAAGGCCCAAAGGCCAAGCCCAAGGCGCTGCGCTTCAAAGTAAGGAACCGCGGAATACGCGGAATACACGGAAAGAAGGCCGAAAGGTGAAGTAACCACTTGCGGACTGCGGCTGGAAAGGCTCCTCTCCCGAGATAGGCACTTAGTCGCCGCCTTCCTGGAGGAGTTCCCGCTGCCAGTCCATCAGTTCACGCTGGTGCTTGTCCCAGTCATGGGCCAGGTCCGAGAGCATCGCGCGGCTGGCGATGAGCGTAGGATCGATGCCCAGTTTGGCCGCCCGGGCGTCCCGGCGCCCTTGCAGGTCCAGGAACCGGCGCCGTTCCCCCGCGCTGGGGCGGCGGCTGAAAAGGCGCAGGATGTCCGGGTGTTGCTCCGGGGCAAGAGCCACGCCGCGGGCCACGGCCTTCATCAAGCCGCCCCGGCGGCGCTGGGAAAGGTGCCTGGGCAGGAACGGCCCGACGGGCCGGGCCGTGGCCGCGGCGGCGGCGATTTGGACCAGCGCCTGGTGGCTCAGGATGAAGAAAGGCGGCTTGTTGGCCGCCAGGGCCTCGCTCTCCCGCCATTGCCACAACTCCCGCAGGATGGCCAGCGCCGGCCGGCCAAGCAGATGGCTGCCCTTGAGCCGCCAGACGCAGTCCATGTCCGCCGGGCGTTGCCGGGTGGAATCGGCGATGAGCCGCGCGCAGGATTGCCGGTGCCAGCCCAGGCGCCCGCTCGCCTCCAGTTGCGCTCGGAGCCGGTCTGCCAGCGGCTTGAGATAGTGAGTATCGTTGCGCGCATAACGTGCCATGCGCTCGCTCAGCGGGCGCAAGGCCCAATTGGCCTTTTGCGGCCCCTTCTCGAGCTTGACGCCGAGGAACTGCTCGACCAGGTGGCTCAAGCCAAACTGGCGGTGGCCGAGCAGCCGCGCCGCCAGCATGGTGTCGAAAATGGAGGCGGGGACGAACTCCTGGTGCTTGCGCAGCAGCCGCAGGTCATAATCCGCGCCGTGCATGAGCAACTCCTGCCCGCTCAGGGCCTCGAGCAGCGGGTCCAGGTTGAGCCCCGCCAGCGGGTCGATGAGCCGGTCCCCGGAAACGGTGCTGACCTGAATCAGGCAGACCTTTTCCGGGTAGGCATGCAGGCTGTCCGCCTCAGTGTCCACCGCCACCCAGGCGGCCCCGCGCAGCGTCGGCAGAAAAACCGCCAGCTTCTCTTCGGTGTCAACCACAACGAGAATATATTGTCCCCCTTTGAAAGAGCCATAAGGAAAAATGCCGGGCCAGGGCATGCAGAGGGCGGAATGGGACTGCCAATTGGCAACGGCAATCCCCTTGCCTATACCCCTGTCCGATTCGTATCATGCCCACGAATGAACTTAGCCAGCGCCTTTGCGGACTCGGCGCACAAGCGCCCCCGTAAGACAGCGTTGTACTGGGGTGAGCGTGAGTACCCGTACGCGGAACTTTGGGACCAATCCCGCTCTGTCTCGGACGAATTGCGACGGCATTTCGGGGTCAAAGCCGGGGACCGGGTGGGATTGTGGCTCAAGAATTGCCCTGAGTTCATCCCGGCCTTGTTCGGCATCCTGCACGCCGGGGCGGTGGCCGTGCCGATCAACAACTTCCTCAAGACCGACGAGGTGAATTACATCCTGGGCGATGCCGGCATTGACGTGCTCATCACTGATGTTGAACTTGGTTCCCATTTCCGCGCCCTCGCCGCTGAGCGCCCTCGACTCCAACTGTTCAAGGTGCAGGAGACCGGACTCAGGGGTCAGGGGGCAGGCGGCAGGAGTCACCCTCGGCACGCGAACGACCTTGCGGTCCTGGTCTATACGTCGGGCACGACCGGGCGGCCCAAGGGGGCGATGCTTTCCCACGGCAACCTCCTGCACAACGTGGAGAGCTGCCGCATTGTGCTCCGGACCGTGGAAGCCGACCGTTTTGCGGTGCTGCTGCCGATGTTCCACAGCTACATGCTGACCGTTGGGCTGCTGCTGCCCTTGCTGGTGGGGGGCTCGGTCGTGCTGGTCAAGTCGCTCCACCCGGTGCGAAACATTTTGCAGGAGATCTTCCAGCGCCAAGCCACGGTCCTCCCGGCCATACCCCAATTTTACCGGAGCATGGTCAATGCGCCCATCCAAGGCCCTTTGCCTTTGCGGGCCTGCGTCAGCGGCGCCGCCCCGCTGCCCACGGAGGTCCTCCACCAGTTCGAGGCCAAGTTCCAAATCCCCCTCATCGAGGGCTACGGGCTGAGCGAAGCCAGCCCCGTGGTCACCAAGAATCCGCTCGACCGTACCCGCAAGCCCGGCTCCATTGGCCTGCCCATCCCCAATGTGGAGGTCAGCATTCAGGACGACGCCGGACGCGAGTTGGACGCCTATGAAATCGGCGAACTATGCGTGCGCGGCGGCAACGTCATGCTCGGCTACTGGAACCAACCCGAGGAAACCGCCAAGGCCATGCGCCAGGGCTGGCTGTTGACCGGTGATGTCGGCTACCGCGATGCCGAGGGCTACTATTTCATCACTGACCGCAAAAAGGACATGCTCCTGGTCAATGGCATTAACGTCTATCCCCGTGAAATCGAGGAGGTTCTCTACCAATTCCCCGGCGTTAAGGAGGCCGCCGTCATTGGCCAACTCGACTCCCGCCGGGGCGAACAGGCCGTGGCCTTCGTCGCGGCTGACGACGGGGCCGTCCTCGAAGAAAAGGCCCTCCGGCAGTTTGTGCGCAAGCGGTTGGCCGATTACAAAGTCCCTCGCAAAGTGATGTTTTTGCCCGCCCTTCCTCGGAACGCCACCGGCAAGATACTTAAGACCGCGTTGAGACAAATGCTTGTCGCCGAATAGGTTACGACAACAGGGGTGGAGCATGAAGCGTTGAAGCGAGGGCACTTGAAAAGCCGGGGCAGGCCGCCACACTCGATAGCCGTGTTGTCGAGGCATCCCGGCCACTTTGTCAATGGCCCTGGGGAACTGGCCGGACCCGGGAGGGGAGGTAGAGGCGGGCAAATATGTAAACTGCTTGTTTGCAGCAACTTGCGTGAGCGGCTTGCTCTCGTTGCGGGTGGCACTGGGTGTTCTTTGGCTCAGGAATCCACAATTCAGTTGGAATTTGGACCCGGAAGCTGAGTTTGGCCGGATTATTGCTCTGGAGGGGGAATGCCTCGCCTGGGGTCCTGCCTTTTCGCTGTTGACGCTGCTTAGAGGCCACCCATAAGCTATTGCCACTAACTGCTCCGGCGCATGAAGCGCCGGAGCGGCAAATGTTTGCTATGCCCGAAGGATACTGCGTCAAGTGCAAGGCCAAGAAGGAAATCGTCGGTGCTGTAGAAGAGACAATGAAGAACGGGCGCAAGGCCATCAAAGGCAAGTGCCCGACCTGCGGCACGGTGATGTTTAAGATTCTGGGCGGCAAGGCCACCGCCGCCCCCTCCGCCCCGGAGCCGGTCGCGCCGGAACCGGCCAAGCCCCAGTCGGCTCCGTGATTTGTTATGTCTGAACAGCTCGCTTATGTCATTATCAGTCCGTATTCGCTGCACAAGTCACGCACCGGCGGCATCCTGAGCCGGCTCATCACCCGGACCGGCCTTGACCTGGCCGGCGCCCGCATGTTTGGCCCGAGTGCGGAATTGGTGAAAAAATACTCGGAGGAAACGATTTCGGCCAATGACCCGCAAGACCGGCGCATCCAGGAGTTGATTTACGACTACATCCTGCGCAACCTCAGCCCGGACCCCAAGAGTGGCCGCCGCCGCCGGGTCATGATGCTGCTTTTCCGAGGCGAAGAGGCGGTGCGCAAGACCCGTTCCGTGATCGGCAATATCACCGCCGACCGCCGTACCGGCGAAACCATCCGCGATACCTACGGCGATCTGATCGTCGATGAAAACGACCAGGTGCGTTACTTCGAACCCGCCGTGCTGGCCGCTCCCACGCCGGAGGAAGCCAAATCCAAACTCAAGCTCTGGGCGCATTACTCGGACACCGACGGCGGCGTGTTGGAGAACGTGATTGCCTATCGGCCGGGCGAGAATCCCCAACGCACACTGGTCCTGATCAAGCCGGAGAACTTCCGCTTCCCCAGCGGGCGGCCGGGCAACATGATCGATTTCTTCTCCCGCACCGGCCTTTTCATCGTCGGCGTCAAGGTCCATCGCATGAGCGTGGCGGAGGCGGTGGAGTTCTATGGCCCCGTGCGGGAAACCCTCCACACCAGGCTCCGGGACGTCGTCGCCTCCAAGACCAGGGCGGCGATTGAAAAGGAGTTCGGTTTCAAGCTTGGGCCGGAGCAGGAGCAGCAACTCGGCGACATCCTGGGCCCCCTCTTCGGCGATAGCCAATTCGAGAGTATCGTCAGGTTCATGTCCGGGCGCGCGCCCTCGGAATGTTCGCCCGGCGAACAGAGCCAGCCCGGTTCCGAAAAGTGCATCGCCCTCGTCTATGAAGGCGTCGAGGCGGTCCGCAAGATTCGCGACATCCTCGGGCCCACCGACCCCTCCAAGGCGCCCCCGGGTTCGATCCGCCGCGAGTTCGGCCAGACCATCCTGGTCAACGCCGCCCACGCCAGCGACTCCGCAGAGAACGCCCGCCGGGAAATGAGCATTGTCAAGGTCGGCGAAAACAACTTCCGGCAAATCGTGGAGGAGTTTTACGGCGGCGTGTAGCCGGAACCAGGGTGCCCGGTGAGAACTCCCCGACTGGTCGGCCGCGCCGGTCCTCAGTCCGAGCCTTGGGGCTTGTCCCGCCACAGCCGCGAATTGGCGCGCAGCTTCTCCAGCAGTCTCGCGTCGGCGGCGGGGAAGGCATAATCCGCGAGCTCATTGGGGCCAACCCACCGGAAGTCCGGACAACCCCGGGCCTGGGGTTCATGTTGCGTCCACCGGCATCGATAAAAGCGCAGGTGGACGGTTTTCTCGGGGTAGGCCTGGGTCAGGCTTTCGACCAATTCTCCGACCTCGACCTCGATGCCCAATTCCTCACGCAATTCACGCGCCAGGCAGGCCTCGAAGGTCTCCTCCGCTTCGCGCTTGCCCCCCGGGAACTCCCAGAACCCGCCGAGGTGCGCTTCCGGATGGCGTTGGGTAATGAGCAGTTTGCCGCGGCGGAAAACCAGGCCGGCGGCGACATCGATGACTTGCATCCGGACTCTAGGGCAACGGGCCGAGCGCCCTCCGGGTTTCAAGTGCCGCGCCCGATGCTCTTATAGATAAATCCCAGCCGCTCCATCTCCGCCGGGTCGAAGAGATTGCGGCCGTCAAACATAATCGGATGTGTCAGCGCCTTGCGGGCGCGCTCCAGGTCGAGCTTTTTGAACTCTTCCCACTCGGTCGCGATCACCAGCGCGTCGCAGTCCTCCGCGACCTCGTTCATGTCCTGGACGAAGGTGACATCCCGGAGCACGGCTTTGGCCTTGTCCATCGCCTTGGGGTCATGGACGCGCAGGCGGGCGCCTTCCTTTTGCAGGCGCTGGCAAAGCTCGATGGCGGGCGACATCCGGACGTCGTCGGTGTTTTGCTTGAAGGCCAGGCCCAGAACGCCAATTTTCTTGTCCTTGAGCACCCAGAGCGTGTCGGCGATCTTCTTGAGGAAACGGTTCATCTGTTCCGCATTGATCTGCTGGACCGCTCGCAGCAGTCCGAAATCGTAGCCGACCTGCTCGGCGATCTTGATGAACGCGCTCAGGTCCTTGGGAAAGCAGCTTCCGCCGAAGCCCAAGGAGGCCTCCAGGAACCGCCGCCCGATGCGGTCGTCCATCCCCATGCCGTTGGCCACCTCGTGCACGTTCGCCCCGGTCGCCTCGCACAAGACCGACAGGGCGTTGATGTAGGAAATCTTCAACGCCAAGAAGCAGTTGGAGGCATGCTTGATCAGTTCCGCCGAGTTGATGTCCGTGACAATAATCGGCGCCTGGAACGGCGCATAAATCTCCTTCATCGCCGGCACCGGCCGCTGCGAACGCACCCCGATGACCACCCGGTCCGGCCGCTTCAGGTCCTCGACGGCAAAGCCCTCGCGCAGGAATTCCGGGTTGCTGACCACGTCGAACTCCACCCGCGCCTTGCAGTAGCGCTTAATCGTCTCCGCCACCTTGTCGCCGGTCCTGACCGGCACGGTGCTCTTGTCCACCACGATCTTGTAGCTGGTCATCGCCCCGGCGATTTCCCGGGCCACTTTCTCGATGAAACTCAAATCCACCGAGCCGTCCGGCAGCGGCGGGGTGGGCACCGCAATGAAGACCACATCCGATTTCGCCACCCCCTCGGCCGTGCTGGTCGTGAAACTCAACCCGCCGGCCGCCGTGTTCCGCTTTACCAGTTCTTCCAAGCCCGGCTCGTAAATCGGAATGCCCCCATCCTGTAGCACTTTGAGCTTCCCCGCGTCGTTATCCACACAAACAACCCGGTGCCCTGCCTCCGCGAAGCAGGCGCCAGTGACCAGACCTACGTAACCTGTGCCGATAATCGTCAGTTTCATAATCAACAGAACTCTCTCCCCAGGCAGAGGCTTGGCGTCAGGGGGAACCGGCCGTGCGAATACCGGACCCGCTTGGGGTTCTTGGGGGCGTGTAAGGAGCAGGTCAAGCCGGCGCACTCCATAGCTACTTTTTTTCGGACTTGGCGGGGGCGTTCGTCGGCGCGTTCGTCGGCGCGTTCGTCGGGGCGTTGGCCAGCGCGTTGGCCGGGGCGTTCGTCAGCGCGTTAGCCGGGGCGTTCGTCGGCGCGTTGGTCGGGGCGTTCGTCAGCGCGTTGGCCGGGGCGTTCGTCGGCGCGTTGGTCGGGGCGTTGGCCAGGATGTCGGCCGGGGCCGTGGCGGTCGGCGCCGGAGTGACCAGCGGCGGCGCCAGGGCGGCCGGCGCAAGGTTGGGGTGTGCTTGATAAAGTTCCTCCAACCGGATGCCGGCCTCGGAGCCCACCAAAGAATTGCGGCTGCGGGCCACATCCTCGAAGAGGTTGCGGGCCAACTCCGGCTTGTTCTGGGCTTCGTAGAGCTGCGCCAGGGCAAACTTGGCCTGCGGGGTGACGGGGTCGTTCGGATGTTGGCCAATCAAGCTGTTGTAGGCGGTCATCGCCTCGCTGGCCTTGTGCTGGGCATCCAGGCAGGCGGCGATGCCCAGCAGGGCCTGGCTCCGCAGGGGACTGCCGTGATATTCGCGCACGAACCTCTCGAACTCCGCCCTTGCCTGGTCGTAATTGCCCCCGGCAAACAGGCTGCCCGCGCCCAGGAGCATGGCCTGCGCCCCGGCCTCGAAACCGGGATACGTGGCGGCTACCTTCAAATAGCCCTGTGCCGTTTCCGGGCCTGTGGCGCCCCCGGCCAGCGCCTGCTTGACGAAGACCTCGGACAAGGCCTCGCCGGCCTTGACTTCCTTTTCCCCATGGTGCCACACAAGGAACCAAATCACCACGCCCAGGACGGCCAGGATGGCGACGCCCCAGATGACTTGTTTCTTGTTCGTTTCCAGCCAGGCCCACAACTTGAGCAGGCTGGCCAGTTGCCCAACTTCAGATTCCATATATAGGGCCGTCAATTTTCTGGTCCGACGGCAAAAACGCAAGCGAAATCAGGGACGCCCTTCGGCCAGGGTGCATTGGCGAGTCGTTGGTAAGACACCGCCTCGGTGCGGCAGCCGAGCGCAGAGCTCCGGCTCGGCGCGACCAGGCAAGGCTCACTGCGCAGTGCTGGAGCTCTGCCCTCCGGCCTCCCGGCGGCCACCCGCCAATGCGCCCCTGAGCCTCAGCGGCGCTGCCGGCGCTTGACCTTGAGCAGGGCCAGGGAATGGGTGAGGGCGGCGCTGACCATCGCGGCCTCCTCCTCGTCCAAGTGCTCGGCCAAGCGGGCCTCGGCGCGTTGGCGGGCCTCTTCCGCTTTGGCCTCGTCAATGTTCTCCGCCCGAATGGCCATGTCAGTCATGATGGCGACGCGTTCGCCGGTGATTTGGACGAAACCTTCGCCCACGGCGAGAAAAGAATCCCGCCCCTCTTTGTGCGCGATGATTTCGCCGGGGACGATTTGGGTCAGCAGCGGAACGTGTTGCGGATAAATCCCCAGCTCCCCTTCCACACCCGGCAGGGTGACCATCTCCACGTCTTCGGAGTAGGCCCTTCCGTCCGGGGTAACGATCTCCAATTTAAGTGTCGCGCCCATGGTCTGACCAAGCGTTGCCTGGTTGCAAAGTTACAACGTTACATCGTTGCCTGGTGGCAGCGGATCCGCGCGCCCAACGCCCCATGTAACCATGTAACCTGCGTAACTCATTTAACCCGTTTAACTGGTTTAACTGGTTTAACGCCCGCACTACTGTTTGATTTCTTCAATCCCGCCCTTCATGTAGAAATCGCCCTCGGGCACATCGTCGTGTTTGCCTTCGAGGATTTCCTTGAAGCCCCGGATAGTATCAGCCACGGGCACCTGCCTGCCCTCCTGGCCGGTGAAGACCTCCGCCACGCTGAAGGGCTGGCTCAGGAAGCGTTGAATCTTCCGGGCGCGGAACACGGTGAGTTTGTCCTCCGGTGAAAGCTCGTCCATGCCGAGGATGGCGATAATGTCCTGGAGGTCCTTGTAGCGTTGCAGGACGCGCTGCACCCCGCGGGCCACATCATAGTGTTCCTGGCCGACGATTTCGGGCGCCAGCGCCCGCGAGGTCGAGGCCAGCGGCTCGACGGCCGGGTAGATGCCCAACTCGGCGATCGAGCGCTCCAGCACGATGGTGGCATCCAGGTGTGCGAACGTCGTGGCCGGGGCGGGGTCCGTCAGGTCGTCCGCCGGCACATAGACCGCCTGGAACGAGGTGATCGAGCCTTTCTTGGTCGAAGTGATGCGTTCCTGCAGGTCGCCCATCTCGGCGGCCAAGGTCGGCTGGTAGCCGACGGCGCTGGGCGTGCGGCCGAGCAAGGCGGAGACTTCCGAACCGGCCTGCGAGAACCGGAAGATGTTATCGATGAACAGCAGCACGTCCTGGTGCTTTTCGTCCCGGAAATACTCCGTGACCGCCAGGCCGGAGAGGGCGACGCGCAAGCGGGCGCCGGGTGGTTCGTTCATCTGGCCATAAACGAGGGCGATTTTCGATGCGCCCAGGTTGTTCTGCTGGATGACATTGGCCTCGGACATTTCGGTGTAGAGGTCGTTGCCCTCGCGCGTGCGCTCGCCGACCCCGGCGAACACCGACACGCCGCCGTGGAGCTTGGCGATGTTGTTGATCAGTTCCATGATGACGACCGTCTTGCCCACCCCCGCGCCGCCGAAGGCGCCGACCTTGCCGCCTTTGAGGAAGGGGCAAATCAAATCGATGACCTTGATGCCGGTGGTGAGCACCTGGGGGAAAGTCTGCTGGTCCAGCAGCGGCGGGGCGGGCCGGTGAATGGGATAACGCTTCTCCGCCACCACCGGGCCGCGCTCATCCACCGGGTTGCCGGTCACGTCGAAAACCCGGCCCATGACCCCATCGCCCACGGGCATCGAGATGGGACCGCCGGCATCGACCACTTCGTAGCCGCGTTTGAGACCTTCGGTGCTGGACATGGCAACCGTGCGGACCCAGTGGTCGCCCAGGTGCTGCTGGACCTCCAGGGTCAGCTTGACCGGCTGGTCGTTGACTTTGAAATCCACCGTCAGCGCGTTGTAAATCGCCGGCAGCGCCTCGGGAAACTCCACGTCCACCACCGGACCGATGACTTGGACGATTCTGCCTCTATTCATGGCGTAAAAGAAGCCCTGGCCGGCAGCCCGTTAATTGCTTCGAGAGCCTGTTCTTTCGCGTTCATGCTCCAAGCATAAGTCATTGGCGCCGCCTCGCAAGCCTATCCCAGCGCCATGGCGGCGGTGGAGATCTCGAGCAATTCTTTGGTGATGTTGGCCTGGCGCAGCTTGTTGTATTCGAGGGTGAGGTCTCGGATAAGCTGCTCGGCGTTGTCGGTGGCGTTCTTCATGGCCACCATGCGGGCGCTCTGCTCGCTGGCTTTGGCCTCGAGCAGGAGCGCAAAGACCTGATAATTCAAGCTGTGCGGCAGCAGCGCGCCCAGGACCTGCTGGGCATTCGGCTCAAAAACAAACTCCGTCGTGCCGTGGGAGAGTTGCTCTTGGGCGCCCGGCGCCTGGATGCCGGCGGTGACGGGTTTGATCTCGCCGACCGGCAGGAACGGCCGCAACTCGGGCCGTTGGCTCAGCGTGGAGACGAAGTTCGTGAAGAGGATATCGACCCGGTCCACTTGGCCATTGAGGAAGAGGTCGCGGGCGAACTTGGAGATGGCCCGGGCCTCGTTGAAGAGCGGCGCGTCTTTGTAGGTGAACTCCGCCGCCAGGCGCCGTCGGGTGCGGGCGATGAACTGGGCCGCCTTGCGCCCGGCAGTGAGGAAAAGGGTTTCCCGGTCCAGCTTGGCCGCTTCCCGCATCAGGTTGCTGTTCAACGCCCCGCACAGGCCCTTGTCGGTGCTGACGAGAATGACCGCTTGTCTTCTGACTGGGCGGACCTCCATCAGCGGGTGTGTAAAGTCCCCCGCGTAGGAGATGACGCTGCCCAGCACCTCATTCATCAGCGAGGCATAAGGCCGGCTGGCCAGGGCCGCCTGCTGGGCCTTGCGCATCCTGGAGGCCGCGACCATCTGCATCGCCTTGGTTATCTGGGCGGTGTTCTTGACCGACTTGATGCGGCGGCGTATGTCGCGAGTGGTAGGCATCTGTCACCGATAAGTCTGCTTGAACTCCGTCACGGCCGCCCTCAAGTCGGCCATCAGCGGGTCGCTCAGCGCCTTGTCTTTGGCGATCCGGGCCATCAATTCGGGTTTCCGGTTGGTCAGGTCGTCCGTGAGTTTGGCCTGGAAATCCTTGATGCGACCCACGGCCAGATCGTCCAGGAAGCCGTTTTGGACCGTCCAGAGGACCGCGACCTGGACCTCCAGGGGCATCGGGTGGTATTGGGGTTGTTTGAAGACCTCGACGATGCGTTTGCCGCGCTCGATTTGCGCCTGGGTCTTGGCGTCGAGGTCCGACCCGAACTGGGCGAACGCCGCCAGTTCGCGGAACTGGGCCAGCTCCAGCTTGATGCGCCCGGCCACCTGCTTCATCGCCTTGACCTGCGCCGCCGAGCCGACGCGCGAGACCGAAATGCCGACCGAGATGGCCGGGCGGATGCCTTGGTAGAAAAGGTCGGTTTCCAGGAAGATTTGGCCGTCGGTGATGGAGATGACATTGGTCGGAATATAGGCGGCCACGTCCCCGGCCTGGGTTTCGATGATGGGCAGGGCCGTGAGCGAGCCATTGCCGTACTTCTCGTTGAGCCGGGCCGAGCGCTCCAGCAAACGGCTGTGCAGGTAAAAGACATCGCCCGGGTAGGCCTCCCGGCCGGAAGGACGTTTGAGGATGAGCGACACCTGGCGATAGGCGACGGCGTGCTTGGAGAGGTCGTCGTAAATGATCAGGGCGTCCAGCCCGTGGTCCATGAACCATTCCCCCATGGCCGCCCCGGCGAAGGGGGCCAGGTACTGGTTGGTGGCCGAATCGGAGGCGGGGGCGTCAACCACAATCGTGTAGGGCATGGCGCCGGCTTCCTGGAGCACGGCGATGACCCGGGCGACATTGGATTGCTTCTGGCCGACCGCCACGTAGATGCAGTAGAGCGGGCGGTAGTCCTTGTCCTGCGCCGCCTCGGCGGCCTGATTCAGGCGCGCCTGGCTGATAATCGTATCGATCCCCAGCGTCGTCTTGCCCGTGGACCGATCGCCAATGATCAACTCCCGCTGCCCCCGGCCAATCGGGATCATCGCGTCCACCGCCATGATGCCCGTCTGCACCGGCTGGCTCACCGAGCGGCGCTTGATGATGCCCGGGGCGATTTTCTCCACCGGGTAGGCTGCCTCGCTCTTGACCGGCCCTTTGCCGTCGAGCGGTTGGCCCAGGGCATTGACGACGCGGCCCAACAGCCCCTTGCCCACCGGCACCTGCAACAGTTTGCCGGTGGTCCGGACCTCGTCGCCCCCTTCGATCTGAGTATAGTCGCCCAGGATAATGGCGCCGACTTCGGTTTCCTCGAGGTTCAAGGCCAGCCCCACCACGCCTTTGCCGAAATCGAGCATCTCGTTCAACATGGCATCGGTCAGACCTTCAACCCGGGCCACCCCGTCGCCGATTTCGCGGACGACGCCGACGTTTTGCCGGGCGGTCGTCGTCTTGACTCCGGCAATTTGGGCTTCAATTTCCTGGAGTAAGTTGCTCATAAAATCGGGTTGAGGGTGCTAAGGGGTGAGGGCGGCCCAACCGGAAAGCTGCTCAAACCCTTGCTCCAGCGCCGCCAACCGGGCCTTGATACTGCCGTCATAAACGTCGCTCCCGACCTTGATGCGCAGCCCGCCGATGAGCGCTGCGTTTTCCCCGAAGGAGATGTACAAGCCGGGCCCGTAAGTGCGCCCCAGGCCGGTCTGGATGCCGGCCTCCAAATCGGGCGGCAGGGGGAGGGCGCTCTCCACTAGGGCGGTCCGCCGCCCCAGTTCCAGCCTCACCAGACGCTGAAAATGGGCCAGGATGGCCCAATAGCCCCGCGGTCTCGCCTCGAGCACCCGCCGCACCGCCGCCCGGACGCGTTCCTCGTCCATCAGCCCATTGACCCCGCAACTGCGGAACAGTCCCTTGGCTCCGCGTTTGGCTTGGTTGGAAATCCTCATTCCGCCTCCCAGGGGCCCACCGCCTCAGGCCGAGACTTGCCGGGCGGTTTCCTCGGCCAGGCGGCGCTGGTCTTCCGGGGTCAGGATGCGGCCGGCGACCACGCCAGTGGTCTGCACCACCAGGCGGCCAACCTCCCGCTTGAGCTCGGCCAGCATCCGGGCATGGTCCGCGGCGGCAGCTTCCCGCCCCCTTTCAATGATCTGCTCGGCGGCGGCGATGGCTTTCCGGGTCTCCTGTTCCTGCACCCGGGCAGCCGCGGCGCGCCCTTGTTCAATGAGCCGGCTCGCCTGCGCGCCGGCTTGCGCCAGCACCTCCTGGCGCTGGACTTCCGTGCGGGCCACTTCGGCCTTGATCTTCTCGGCATTGGCCAGCCCCTCCTCGATCCGCTTACGGCGCTCCTCCAGCATCAGGAGCACCGGTTTATAGGCGAACTTTTGCAGCACAAAGACCACGATCAGGAAACTCAAGCCCTGCGCGAAGAAATGGCGCCCATCGACGCCCATTTGCTCCAGGTCCCCGGCCAGGTTGGCAAATAAGATCAACTGGTTCATAAGCCTGAAGAAAACCGAGTGCGGCGCCGCTCCGCCCCGCGCTCGGTCTTGGTGTTAGTGGCCGAACTTCGTCAGGAATATGGCGTAGAACACGATCGCTTCCGCAAAGGCGATCGCCAGCAGCGCCTGGACCAGAATCTTGGTCGCAGCCCCAGGGTTGCGCCCCACCGCCTCCGCTGCCTTCATGCCAACGAGACCTACCCCTATGGCCGCCCCCAGCGCGGCCAGTCCCACGTGCAGGTCCCCGCCACCCGCTGCTTTCGCAGCGGCTTCTCCCGCTTCTGCCAATATCGGCGTCCACATAGTTTTCCTTTCTTTGCCTGCTCAGCGGCCCCCGCGATGCAACACGGTCAGACCGCTAAAAGCGTAAACCTCGACTCCCCCTCACTATTCTACTCTCCATCAAAATCGACGCGCTCCGCCACGATTTTTGCCCAATGCGCCTGAGGCCTTTCCTCATCACTTCCCCGCGGCGCGGAGCGCCGCCTTTGCGCGCCTGCCTGCCGGCAGCCAGGAGGCGGCGGAAGGCTCCCGTTGCCTCCCTCACGAGGGAATTCTCCCCGGACTTTGGTTGCGGCTCCGCCGCGCCAACAGGCGTCCCGTGTCCCTCTTCCTGCTCGCAAATGAGCATCGTGAATACGGCCGTCAGGAGCATGAAGACCAGGGCCTGAATGAACCCGACCAACAGTTCCAGGAAGTAGAACGGCACCGGAATGACAACGCTGGCTACCGCCCTGGCCCAAGCCGGGTGCTTGAGCAAGTCGGACATCGCTTCCAGCATGTTCTCACCGGCAAAAATGTTGCCGTAAAGACGGAAGCTCAGCGAAAGCGGCCGGAAGAGAATGGAAATGACCTCCAGCCAGCCAACCGCGAAAAAGACGACCACCATCAGCGGCTTCAGCCAGCCGGTCGTCTCACCTTTCGGAGCGAACAGATGCTGCAGAAAACCAATGGGCCCGTTGGACTTGACCGCCCAGCACAGCCAGCAGGCAAAAAAAATCATGGCCATGGCCCCGGTCATGTTCAAATCCGCATCGGCCCCGCGGAACAAAGGCCTGTCCACTACGAACCCCGCTGCCGTCCCGTGCCCCAACCCCACGGTCCCCACGCCCGGCAGCAGACCCGCCCAATTGCAGAACAGGATGAAGATAAAGATGCTCGCGAAGAACCAGAACGTCCGCTTGACCAGACCAGCCCCGATAATGCCCTCCAGGAACTCGTAGAGGCTCTCGACCATCCATTCCCAGAAGTTTTGCGCCCCCTCGGGCACGGCCTTCATCTTCCGCATGGCGACCCGGGCAAAGACGATCAGGCCCCCCGCCACCAGCCAGCTCACCAGCATCGAGTTGGTGATGGGCAACGGGCCCAAAGGCGTCTGGACCCGTGTAATCTCGACCGCCTGTGGCGTCAGCCTTTGCTCCCGCGGCCCGGCGGGGGCGGCGGGGGCCGATTCAGCTTCGCGCTTGGCCGCGGGCGCTTCGCCGCCCCAGCCCAGTAACGGCGCCCCTGCCAGAACGGCCCACAGGACTATAACTCTGAGTAATTGCATCTGCGCAAAAAAGGCTCTTCGAGGCAACACCCGCGCCGCCCGGGTCGAGACCGGCTCTGAGCCGGAAGCCGCGAGAAACTGCATCATGCTACATCTTTGCACAAGATCTTTTTTGCGCCAGATTTGGCCGCTGACAAAAGGCCCGGCGGTTATCCTCCGGCCATGAAAAGTCCGTTTCCAGGCATGGACCCTTACTTGGAGGGGCATTGGGGCGACGTTCACCACGGCCTCATCCAATACGCTCGTGATGCCCCTCCGGCAACGGCTGCCAGTCCTGCCCATCCCCCTGCGCCGCAACGAACCGCCAGTCACCTTGGATTTGCAGGCCCTGCTCGACCTCCTCTATGCCGCCGGACGCTACGACGACCTCAACTACCGCGTCGAACTCGAGCCGCCCCTGCCTCCCCAAGACGCCGCCTGGGCCGCAGAACTCCTCAAGGCGGCCGGCAAACGCTGAAGCCTGGGAGCGTTATGCGTGGGATTGAATGGGCGTGTGTTGGCGCGCGCTTTGTCCCGCCCTTGCAGGGCGGCGGGGTTTGTTCCGCCCATGACCTGGGGCTCGGCGCGGTGCGCCTCACCCCAGGCTGTCACATCGCGGGCTTTCAGCCCGCAGGCCGGCGCGTTTTACGTATGTGTCGCCGGTTTGAGGCCCGCGTGGCGCGCTCCTTCAATCCTCCGGCAGCGGCTGTCCTTTGGTCTCGGGCGCCCAGAGCAAGGCCACGACGCCCAGGAGGTAGATGGAGCACATCATCACGGCCACTGTGCGAAACGGCAGCAACGTGCTCAGCCAGCCCAGCAGGAACGGAAACGGCGCCGTCAGGTAGCGCACCGTGTTGTAACACAGCCCCACCCCTGTCCCCCGCAGCCGCGTCGGAAACAATTCCGGGAAGTAGATCGAGTAGCCGGCAAAGACCGACAGCGTCGCAAAGCCCATCAGCGGGAGCATCCAATAGATATCGGTGGCGGTCTTCAGCGAATAGAAGACGAAGGCCACTGCGCCCAGGCACAACAGAAAGGCCCCCAGGAAGGCGCGGCGCCGGTTGAAATACGACGCCGCAAACGTGAAGGTGAGCATCCCCAGCAATGCCCCCAGGTCCTGCAGCATGGTCCCCCGGCTCCGCATCTGGTCGATGGTCTTTTGCAGTTCCCGGATGGCGCCGGGGAAGAGCTGTTCCACCAGTTGGCGATTGAGCAGTACCTCATCCCCCCGTTCGCCGGTCTTCTCCGCCAGCTTGACCAGGTTGCGCGTCGCCTTCTTGAGCGCGACCGACTGGAAGGCCTGCGCATCATAAAGGTGGTCGCCCTGGATCACTCGATTCAACTCCCGCCGCAAGACCTCGACCGTGCGGGCGGGAACCTGTCCCGCGCCGCCCGCCGCTGCCAATTGCCCGGCTGCCGCCGGGGACAGCTTTGCCTTCAAGCGAGCAATGGCAGGGTTGGCCGGCGCGCTCAAGGCGGCGCAGAGTGCCGCCGGCTTCAGGAGTTCCTCCGTCTGCACCGGACGGTTTTTCAAAGCCGTCGTAATCAATTCCGGCGAGAAAAACGCGATGCCCCACAAACCCGCCATCCCCGCCACGCCCAGGCAAACGCCGACCAGCATTCCTCTTCGCCAGCGCGGGTGCCGGAACAGGTCGGCCATGGACCCGACCGCTTTGCTCCGCCCCTGGCTGGCGGCCTCCGCCTTGGCCTTCTGCCAGCGCTCGGGCTCTTTGAGAATCAGCGCCATCGGCGCCGCCAGGACGGCTGGGCACACCCCCGCGAAACACAACACCTGCCACCCGCTGAAATGGCCCCAGAAATTCTCCTGCCCGGGCACGATCTTCAGGCTCAGGGCCGAGCCCAGCATGGTGCCGCCCGCCGAGAGCGCCTGCATCAATCCCAGCGCCACGGTGCGGACCCGTTGCGGCACGCTCTCGGCCACCAGCGTCGTGGCCGCGCCAAACATTCCCCCCACCCCCAGGCCAAACAGAAGCCGATAGACCAGGAACTCCGTCCCGTTGCGCGCAAAGCCCGCCAGCCCCGAAAACACCGTGTAGGCCAGCAGCGTGCTAACCATCGCCTTGACCCGGCCCCAGCGATCACTCATCAGCCCGAAGAGAATCCCTCCGGTCGCCCAGCCTGCCATCATCAGCGCCGTCGCCAATCCCCCCCAGCGCCTGACCGTGTCATCCGAGACGGTGGCCCCCAGCAGTTCCCTCAGCGCCGGCTCGCGCGAAATCACGAATATCCGCTGCCCCATGCAGTCGAACAGCCAACCGCAGGTCGCCAGCATGACCACCAGCCAATGGTAAATCGTAATCGATTCCAAAGGACTCGGCTGAGGCGAAAAATGAGCGTGGCTCGACTCTGATTCCGGGCTGTCCGGCGACCCTTGCATTGCCTCCCATACTCCCCGACCAAGCCGGCCATTGTCAAGCCAGTGACCGGGGGTATCGCTGCGGCAGGGGCGCGCCAGGCGGGCCTCAAATTCTTCTGTCCGCTTTCCCCTCCAGTCGCGGCCGGCCCCCTCACAGCCGCAAGAAGATCTTCCGCCGGTAGAGGAAACGGACAAACCAAAACGCCAGCCACAACCCCAAAGCGGAAACCAGCAGGTCGCCCAACCCCTGGGCGAGGTGTTCGTCGAACCACGCGCGCACGTCACCGCCGGCGAATCGCACCGCGAGCGTGCTGAAGTCGCCCAGCACATTGCTGGCCAGATAGATCGTGATCGAGTTCATCCCCATCCAGACGAACGGCTGGCACCAGCCCCGCGCCTGCCACACTTCCACCACCAGGTAAAACAACCCCAACAGGATGGCGCTGTAACCGCCGGCCACCAGCACATAGGACGAGGTCCAAATCTTCTTGATGACCGGAAACTGGAGTCCCCATAACCAGCCCAGCGCCGCCGCCCCCACGCCGCCCCCCACCAGCCACAGCACCTTCCGCCCGTCCGGCACGGCCTGGTTCCGCAGCAGCAGCCCCGCAAAAACCCCCAACAGGCAGGTCACTACCGCCGGCAACGTGCTCAGATACCCTTCCGGGTCGAAAAACGTGTCATACTTCCGGCCAGGCAGATATTGAAAATCAAGGTGGTCCGCCAGGTTCAGTCCTTTGTCGAATTTGCCCGTCACCCGGTTGGTCGTGGCGTAGAACAGTCTCTCGGCCGCCGCCCATGCCCGGCTGTTCTTCACCGCCGAGGGATTTGGCGAATCTTCGTTCCGGTAGAAGGCGGCCGTTTCTTCATCGCCCGCCTGGGTGGCCAACTCGGCCATGTGGCCGCGGGTCAGTTGCATGTCGCGAATCGGCACGAAGGTCATTAAGGCCCAGTAACCGGCCAGGATGCTCACGCCGATCGCGGCCAGCGCGCGCGGTTTGAAAAAGCAAAAAAGCAGCCCGGTGAAAAAGTAGGCCAGCGCGATGCGATTGAGCACGCCCATCAGCCGGATGTCCGGCCAGCGGTTGGTGAGGCCGCCCGAGTAGAAAAGGCCCGCCAGGAACAGCAGCAGGCTGCGCCAAAAGACCCGTTTCAAGGCCTCGGTCCGGCCCGCCCGCTCGATTGCCTTCGTCAGCGAAAACACCAGCGCTACGCCGGCGATGAACACAAACAGCGGGAAGATCAGGTCATAGAAATGAAAACCTTGCCAGTCCGCGTGCTTAAGTTGCCCGGCCAGAAACTTCGTCGGCGCCGTTTGGCTCATCTGGTTGAGCGCATACACCAGCGAATCGGCGCCGATGATCCAGAACATGTCGAACCCCCGCAAGGCGTCCACGGACATGAGCCGTGGAGAGGCGGCAGCGCCCCCGCCAGGTTTGGTCTCGGCCAGTTTAGCTTCGGCTTGCGGCGTCATCGTGAGGCTCTCGGTTACCATACCGGATTTCACCCGCCTGTCCAGTTCGATCCCCCTCAGCCGCCTCGGCGCCTGGCGCCCTCCTTTCCATGAACCGCGAGGTAGTGGGGCAGGCGGGACGCCTGCCCCACTGCCGCTGCCGTCCGGTTCATGGCCCCTATGCGCGTCCGGTTTCGGAGGTGGGAGCTGCCCATGAACCCCTTGCCCCGTAGTCCCGATTCGGAATCGGGACCACGGCCCCAAACGGCGGTTCCTGCTCCCGGCGCGGAGTCCAAAGACCGTGGAAGCTGCCCAGGCACTTGAAGACCGCGCTAGCGCCACCAGAAAGAGAAGGCCAGGAACGCGGCCACCGCCAGCAAGCCCACCACCCACCAAAACCAATGCACGCCGCGCGGCGCCGGCCTCCGGCTGCCGAACTCCCGTGCGACATAATCCTCATAATTGAAATCCTCCTCCGGCAGGTCCAATCCGCCCCTCTGCGCCTCTTCCGACCACCCGGTTTGCTCGTCCGAACCGCATTCGGGACAGGCCCTGGCGTTGGCCGGCACTTCCGCGCCACAATTTGGACAAGTTTCAGCAGCCATGGGTCAGTCCCATTTTGGGCCGAGTCCGGCTAAAGTCAAGGGCCTCAGAGGAGCGCGGACGCCCCGTCCGCGCAAATTCTCCGGCAGGGACGCCCTTGCGGCTGCCTAAGGCGGCACCAAATGGGTGAACGGCGCGACGTAGGCCTGGAGCAAGACCAGCAGACCCATCAAGACCGCCAGGGCCAGGCTGTGGAAAAAGACATAGCGCAGAATGCTGCCCTCGTGTCCATACCAGTTGGTCGCGGTGCTGGCGACCACGATGCTTTGCGCGTCCACCATCTTGCCCATCACACCGCCGGAACTGTTGGCGGCCACCATCAGAATCGGGCTTAAATGCGCTTGTTCGGCGGTGATGCGCTGCAGACTGCCGAACAGGACGTTCGAGGCGGTGTCCGAACCTGTGAGGGCTACCCCCAGCCAGCCGAGCAGCGTGCCGAAAAACGGATAAAGCACGCCCGTGCGCGCCAGCGCCAGGCCCAACGTCGCGTCGGCGCCCGAGTATTTCGTGACGTTCCCCAGCGCAAGCATGGCGGCGATGGTCAGCAGCGAGAAGCGAATCCGCCAGACCGCTTCCAAATAGGTCTTCCCCAGTTCCCACGGGCCGAGGCCCATCGCCAAGCCGGCGACAATCGCCGCCAGCAAAATCCCGGTGCCCGTCGCAGAAAGCAGATTCAGCCTGAACTGGGCTGCTTCCGGTTTGGCCCCGGCCGGGGCCACGGGCGGCACGCGTTGCACGGCCTGGTGCAGATGGGGCACGTCCACGGTGGTCGAGGCCAGCTTGTCCAGCGCGCCTTTGAATTGAGGCAACCCCCAGAGCAGGATGAACCCGGTGAGAATCAGCCAGGGCAGCCAGGCCCGAAAGACCTCGCCGCCGCTCCAGGCAACCGAGCCTCCGGCAGCGGCGGCCGGCGCCTCCACTTCGCCAGGCGCCGCCACCGCGACCGTCCGCGCCTCAGGACCTTTCGTCCCTTCTGTCCCTGCCGCGCCGACGGTCTGCGCGGGCGTGGAACCTGGAGCGCCGGCCCTTTCCTGTGCGCTCGGAACGGCTGCCGGACCTGTGGCTGACGCCAGGCCTGGCCCGGCAGAACCCGCCGCCGCCCAGGCCCCGGCCCCACGGTCTCTCGGCCGCCAGAGGCGCAGCAGTCCTACGAGCGCGGCGATGGAACATGCGCCCGAGACGGGGGCGACCAGCCAGGGACCGTGGAAATTCGCGAGCAAGAACTGCGGCACCGCAAAAGCCAGCCCGGCCGTCAGCGCCGCCGGCCAGACGCCGAGCATCCCCCGCCAGCCGGCGAACGCCCCCACCACCCAAAACGGCACCAGCACCGAGAACAACGGCAGTTGGCGCCCGACCATCGCCGAGATTTTCAGCACGTCGAGCCCGGTCACCTGTTCCAGGGTCGTGATCGGAATGCCCAGCGAACCGAAGGCGACCGGCGCCGTGTTGGCGATCAGCGCCAGGGCCGACGCATGCAGCGGTCGGAAGCCCAGTTGAATCAGGATGGCGCTGGTAATGGCCACGGGCGTCCCAAAGCCGGCGATGCCCTCCAGGAAGGCGCCGAACGAAAAGGCGATCAGGAGCACTTGCACGCGCCGATCCGGCGCCACCGTCGCCAGGCTGTCGCGCAGCACCCGGAACAGGCCCCGCTTGACCGTCAGTTGGTAGAGAAAAATGATGTTCAGCACCAGCCAGCCAATCGGGAACAGCCCAAACGCGGCCCCATAGACCGTCGTCGCCCCGGCGGCGGTCACCGGCATCTGATACACCCATAAGGCGATGGCCAGCGCCACTCCCAGGCCCAAAAGGGCCGCCCGATGGATGCGCATCCGCAGCAGCGCAATCGAACCCAGTAACACCACAATCGGCAGCGCCGCCACCAGCGTCGACCAAAACCCATCGTGGAGCGGGTCGTAATTCTGGAGCCAGGGCTGTTGCATTGCAAGTTGGCGGCTTGATTCCATCCGGGCGCAGCCGCACAGTACCACCGCGTAGCAGCGCAAGCCCCCGGCTGGCGGCTGTCCCGGCAAGCCCCTGGCTGGCCGGAAGCCGACCTGCGGCGCGAGGGCTTCGCCAACCCGGAGGCTTGCCCTACTGCTCCCCGGCGCTGCGGCCAGGACGCACCGATTCGTTCCACCAGGCCAGGTAGCGTTCGTTCACGCGGGCCACGGGCAAGACCACGAACTCCGGCGTGTCGTACGGGTGCCGGCTCACGATCAACTGCTCCAGCGCCCCCAACTGGCCGGCGGTGGTCTTGAGCACCAGCAGCACCTCGGCCGCCTGCTCGATTTTTCCCTGCCACCAATAATGCGACTCGATTTTCGGGACGAGATTGGCGCAAGCGGCCAGCCGCGCCGCCAGGGCGGCCCGGGCCAGGCCCCGCGCCGTTCTCATATCCGGCACGCTCACCAACGCCAGGGCGACGTTCTTTCCAGCTTTCATTTTTCTCTGCCTTTCCCGTGCGCTCTCCGCTTGGGCATAATGTTACGCCAGAAAAATGGGGGCGCAAAGACGGGAAGGAAAGAAATCATTTCCTCCGGCCTGCGCCACCCAACTTTCGGCCCGGAGCACCAAGGCCCTGAGCGCGCCCTGGCTATGGCCATTTTGCCAGGTCTTTGGTTGCGGCTCCGCCGCGCTGAAATTTCATTGCGGTTCGATGACTTGGGATGTGAGTGGATTCCTGTTGACGTGCCGGAGGTGATCGTTTACGGATGGCGGGCATGAGCCGCCAGCATGCTTGTGGCCAGAGTGCCTTGCCGCGGCAAACCGGCCCGGCGACGCTGAATACAGAAACCAACCAAGCTATGAAACCATACCCAAACCTCATGCGACAGATTCAGCGCCTCGGCGCGTTCGCTGTTCTCTTAGGCCTGGCGGCAGGCTGCGCCTCGTCCAGAGTGGATATTAGCAGCCCGAGGGCGACGACGACGACGGCCGTGGCCCTTACCGGGAAGAACTACCGGCTCATCAAGCCCGCGGCCAGGGGCCGAAGCTACGGCTTCAAACTCCTGGGCATCATTCCCCTGGCCGGTCCCACCGCGGCCAGCGCCCGGCAGAGGCTCTATGCCTCCGTAACCGAGCCGCTGGCGGGCAAAGCCGTCGCCATCGCCAACCAGATGGAGGACCGCTCCAACTTGTACCTGATTCTGTTTTCCATCCCAAAGCTGACGATTACCGCCGATGTGATCGAGTTTGTGGACGAGGGGGAGAAGTAACCGTTTAGCCCGTAGTCGCGACTGGTCGGGACCCCAACTGTCCGCGGCAGGAGTGGCAGCCTGGAAGCCGCTTGTTTTTGGCGGCTTCAGGGGCAAAAACACCCAAAATCTGGCAATACAGCCAATACAGCCAATGGAGCATTTGGCGCCCCGGTCAGAACGGCACGATGTATTTTTCGATCGGGACCTGGATTTTATAATCGGTCTTCAACAGCGCGGCTATCCGGTTGCACTCCGCGGGGAGATTCTGGATGATGATCCGCTGGCAGTTTCTGGCCTGCTTCACGCGTTGAATGAGGTAGTTGCAGTCGGTCGGATCGAAAGAGTAGCCGATCACCCACACTTCCGAGGCCTCTTGAAGGACGTGCGCAGCATGCGCCCAGACCTTCTCAATGTAGCTGCGAAAGGGAAACTGATTGTTCCTACCAGAAACGATGAAGTCCTTTTCGTAAGGGAAAACGATCATCGGCTCCGGCTGGAACCGAGACGCCAGTTTATCCGGGAAAAAAAGCGCGTCAGTGACTTTCTGCTCTTTCCAATTTGCGACATCGCCAATATGCCGCACGTTCTGTCCGAACGGGTCCTCGGCGCACAGCGTGCCAACCGAGCCGTGTAGCTTGACGAAGCAAAACCTGTCCTTGGCGATTTCCGCGATTTCTCCAGACCAGTTCATGCCGGAGTTTAGCGCTTCGGCCTGGTATGGAGAGAACCGCTTCATGTACGCATCAGCGAACGTCGCGAAAAAGCAAAGCTCAAAGAGGCGGTCGTAGTTAAAGCTCAGAACACGGGCGCTTGACCTCTGCAGCCTCGTTTGGCAGGGCAAGATTACGCCCGTCTCATCCAGTACCTTCCGCTGAATGAAGTCCTGGTATTTGCCGACCTGGTGGTGGAGGGCCGCCCCTTCCCTTTCTAGGAAGCAGGCTGCCGTGGCAATCTTGGCCTTCCGCACCGCGTCGTACCTCAGCCCATCCGCGTCAGCGGTAGAATGCGGGTTTAGCGCCCGTAGCTGGTCGTCGCACCGATTGTTCCATATCAAGTTTATGAGCTGATCGATGGTTGAGGCGTGACAAGCGCCCGACTGGCATTGCGTGAGGAGCGTGGCCGTGTCTTGGACGGCGCTCTTAATCCGCTGACACTCCGGGACCCCGGCGATTTTCGCGGCATAGGCGTTTAGCGCTGAGACGAAATGTTCGGCTAGGGGGTACCCGTGCTGCTCACCGTAAGAGCACCCGGCCCCAAGCACATAGACTCGCGAGTCCGAGGAACCAGCCATAATTCAGGTACGTCCTGTCGAAGCCGCTCCCATTTGTCAAGGGCGAAAGAACCCGTCGTTGTGAATGGACGTATCGGGCACTGCCCCGAGCGCGGGCGGAGGCCCTCCCCCCTTCCCCCCTCCCATCCCGCGGGGCGGGATGGGAGGGGGGTGATCCGTTTTTCGTCTTTACCCAGGGCGGCGGCCCGCCTCCGCTGCGCTCCGGCGGGCCTTGCCCTGGGCTGGTATGTTTCGCCCCTACAGGGCGGAAGAATGCCGCGCTCCGCGCGGGTGAGGCGGAGTTGGTGGCGATGTCGCGATGCGCCCGTTGCGAAGTTATTTCCTGGCGGCGACCTAGCCCTCAAAGACCCTTTGGACAAACTCCCGGCTCCGGCGGTGGTTCTCGGCCACGGACCGGGTGATCTTGGTGTCATTTTCAAGGGCCAGCTCGACGGTGAAGAGGCGCGCCAGTTGGTGCTCTTTGGCGTATTGCGCCACGGCGCCGTAATCGACGTCGCCTGTGTCCAGGTCTTCCCACCATAGGCCATTGCGGCTTTGGCGCAGGTGCCAGGTGACGACGCGCTGGCCGTACTCCTTGAGCGCATCCAGCGGCATCAGGCCGCCTTTCCAGACCCAGTGCACGTCATAGCACCAGCCGACCACGCCGGGTTTGGTGTGGCGGAAGTTGTAGTGAAACTCCCGGCCCTGGCTGGCCATCTCCGGCAGGTGATGATGCACGCCCAGCTTGAGGCCCAGGGCGTTCAGGCCCGCGCCCAAGTCGGCCAGCGCCGCCGCTTGGGTCTTGAGTTCTTCGTCGGTCTTCTCACGTCCAATCGGATCGGCGTTGCAACTGACCACCCGGAAGCCCGCCTGCTGGCAGACCTTGGCCGCCGCCAGGAGCTTCGCGACCACTTCGCCGGCCGCCCCGGCTTCATGGAGCCGCGCCCCGGTGTAGAGGCTGACCGGTTGCAGGCCCTTGGCTTTGAGCTGGTCGGCAAACCTGGCGATTCCCTCGGGCTGGGCCACATCCATGAAATTTTCCAGGTAATCGTAGCCGGTGTCGCGGAGCGCGGAGATCACTTCCTCCACGTCCAGCTTTCGGTTCTCGCGCTGGGCATACTGGCCCCAGCCATAGATGTTGGAGCCGACCAGGGTTTTCTGGGGCGCGGGCAGCGCCGCCCCGACGGCCCCGAGCGCCGCTACGGCGCCGAGTTGGCGGAGAAACTCACGCCGGGACGGGGTCGCATCTGAGCTTGAACGAGCAGGGCTTTTGGTTGACATGCGGCTATTAAGCGCCGGGCGCGGCGCTGGCGCCAGCAAAAAGTTCCGCGGCGCGGCCGGTGCCGTGACCGAAGGGGCGCGGCGGGCGCATCCCGACACTGCCCCCGAGGGCGGGCGCAAGCCCTCCCCCCTTCCCCCCTCCCATCCCGCCAAGGCGCATACGCGTCAAGCTAAGCGCTACGGAGTTTCCTGGGTGTTTTCTTGGTTTTTCGTCTCAAGACCATGGTGTTTTTGTCCTCCACAAACCACTCCCATTCCTCGCCCTTGCCGACTTCGAGGGTCTCGGCCAGCACCACCGGCAGGTTGAGGTAGTAGGAGCGGTTGGTCGGTCGGTCAACTTTTTGCACTTTGATGAGGTAACCCATAGGTTTTTGCTTGCATTGTTATATAGTTGTAATACTATATCAACCCAAGATGCCAAACACAAAGCAAAATCCACGCCCGCTCGAGGCATTGGTCAAGGACAACCTCCAACAGGTCAAAACCCAACTCCTCCAACTCGATCTGACTGCCCTCGCCCGCCAGAGCGGCTTGCTCAAGCGCCGCCCCCGCAAAATCCCCATCCCCAGCTTCGCTTTGGCCCTGGTCGCCCTGGCCGCCGAGACCGTCCTGTCGCTCGAACGCGTCGCCACGGCTATCACTCTGACGGCCCAGACCGCCTATTCCAAGCAAGCTCTCCATCAACGACTCGGCCCCTCACTCCGAGACTTTCTGCTTAGGATTGCCACCGCCTTCTTCGATCAATTGGGCCTGCCCGTCAAAAACCTGGGCTGGTTTCGGGCCTTCCAGCGGGTCTTGCTGCACGACAGCACCGCCGAACCCCTGCCGCAAGACTTGGCCGACCTCTTCCCAGGCCCCGCCAATGGCCGCAAGCGCCGTTACGCCTGCCTCAAAATCCAGTTCGTCTGCGACCTGCTCAGCGGCCAGCCCCTCCAACTGTCGCTCTCGGGCTTCACCCGCAATGACCAGGCCGCGGCCCCAGACATCCTCAAAATCCTGCGCCGGGGCGACCTCGTCCTGCGCGACCTGGGCTATTTTGTCCTGAAGGTGTTCCAGCAGATTATGCTCAAAGGGGCCTTCTTCCTGAGCCGCTACCGCCACGGCACCAACCTCTACGACCCGCAGACCCAAGCGCCCCTGGATTTGGCCGGACTGCTGCGCCCGGGCCAGAGCCTGGACCGCCAGGTCCTGCTCGGGGCGGAAAAAATCCCCGTCCGCTTGGTCGCCCTGCCCGTGGCCGAGGCCCTGGCCAACCAGCGGCGCCGTCTGGCCCGCGCCAATCGCGACCGCCGACTCAACCCCAGTCCCCAACGCCTCTACCTGCTGGCCTGGAACATCTTTGTCACCAACGTGGTGCGGAGCGTCTGGCCCGTTGAAGCCCTCCAGCCCATTTACCGCCTGCGCTGGCGCATCGAGATCATCTTCAAGGCCTGGAAAAGCCACCTGGGCCTCCGCCAACTCAACTGCCGGACCGCCCCGCTGCTCTATCTTTCGGTCCAGACCAAGTTGCTCTTCTGCACCCTGGTCTATCAACTGTGCAATGCCCTGGAACTGCTGGGCGACCACCCCCAGCAGCATGTGAGCCTGCTGCGCCTCGCCCGCATCCTGGGCCAATGCGCCTGCTGGTTTGCGGCTATGATGGTCGGGCTGACCATAGAGGCTTGGGTGGAGGCTCACCTCAAAAACCATCTGCTTTACGAGCGCAGGAGGGATCGAATAAACTTCTACGAACTGCTGGCCGGGATCACCCATCCCTTAGCTTGACGCGTATGCGCCAAGGCGGGATGGGAGGGGGGTGATCCGTTTTTCCGCTTTACCCAGGGCGGCGGCCCGTCCCGCTCGGAGCGGGACGGGCCTTGCCCTGGGCTGATATGAGTGACGCCTTTGGCGTCGCGCAGGCCGTTGGCCTGCAATAAAAATGCACTGCTTTTTCCCAGGGCCTTGCCTGGGCTGGTATGTCTCAGCCCCTACAGGGCGGAAGAATGCCGCGCTGCGCGCGGGTAGAGTGGAATTGGTGGCAGTATCAGGATGCGCCCGGCGCCGCCCTGGGGGCTAAAGCTCGCTTGACGTTGCGCCTGGGCTGTAATAGAAGGGTGGCATGATTCACGTAGGATTGCACACCGACAACTGGCGGCCGCTGAGCGTGGGTTTCGAAGCTGCCTGTGAGAAGATCGCCGCCACTGGCCTCAAGCACCTCGAGTTCTGCTCCATTCACGGTCAGAACTTTATCTCCGCCCTCGGCTATGACCCGGGCGTTTCCCTCCAAGCCAACCCGCGCGCCCTCCGGCGTTTCCTGGACAAACTTGGCCTGAAGGTCTCCCAGATCGATGGCTCCTATCCCATGATGGGCCCCAACGGGTCGGCCTACGGCGTGCAGTATGTCACCCAGACCATCCGTTTGGCCGCAGAACTGGACTGCCCGATGGTCGATACGGTGGACGGGGCGTTCGAGACGCCCGGCATGAACCGCAAGGAGGTCTTCCGCGTCACGTGCGACAACTACCGCCAGTGCCTGGCCTGGGCCGAGGACTACAAGGTCATCATCAACGTCGAACCCCACGGCCCTTACACCAACGACATCCAGTTCATGCAGAATCTCTTCAAGCACTTTGAATCTGAATATCTGCGGTGCAATTTCGACACCGGCAACACCTTCATTGCCGGCCACAACCCCCTCGATTACCTCAAGGCCCTCCGAAAGTACGTCGTCCATTGCCACCTCAAGGACGTCAGCCCCGCCCTCGCCGCCGCCCTGCGCGGCGAGGAAACCGGCATCGGCAGTTCCGAGGTCCATGTCGGCGGCGGTGTCAATGCCGACAACATCCGCGCCTGTCTGGAATACCTCCGCCAGACCGGCTGGGAGGGCGTGGTCTCCTTGGAATGCAGCGGCACCGACGAGAACACGCGCAAGAGCGTCGAGTGGACGCGCGGGGTGATCAAGCGGCTAAGAGGGCCGGCCCGGCGGACAACCTGAGGCGGCTTGCGTGCGGGGGAGCAGCGCACGGACAGGCACCGACGGACACGGACGGGCACGGACGGCGGCCGCCTCCCGCTTGCATCCAGGGGGCAGGGATATTTTCCTGGCTGGCTGCTGTAGTGGGGCAGGCCTCGCGCCTGCCCAGCCTCGCCTTGGGGCCGCGTGCATCCTGGCGGCGCCACCGGGCTGGTGAATTGCACCGGCGCAAGGTGGTGATATTGGTGAAGAGGGGTCGGAAAGGCACCGGCCAAGTGCGGCACCTTGACCCACGGCAGAATGAGAAGGCGCGTGTTGTTGGTGGGCTGTTGCAGGCGAGCCTCCCGCAGCGCCGCGCTCCAGCCGATAAACTGGTCGCGCACGGCGCATTGCCAAGCCGCCGAACCAAAGAGCAAGCAAAGTATTTTCGGTTGCAATTGGCCCCCAAATCCCTCAGGCTTCCCCCCAATTAACGGAAAACACCTGAATACTTACGACGAAATAGCATTGACCTTCGCTTTCCCCGGTGCTTTCGTGGCCACTGGAGCGTCAGATGAAAAGTCCTATCGTGGTGTGGTTGGCGCTGTGCCTCCTGGGCAGGGCAGAGGCCGAACAGGTTCTGCTCAATGGCGATTTTGAAGGGGGCGCCACGAACGGGGTGCCTGAAGGCTGGACGCGGGCTGCAAGCACGACCTATGTGTCGCCTCTCGGACCGAGCGTCAATTGGCAGTTGTTTTCCACTTCTCTGAACCGGTATCCGCCTTTGGACGTTTATGCCGGTACCGCGTCCCTGGGTGTGTACCGCACGGACGGGACTCGAGCGACTCCCGTCGGGCAGGGACTGGATTTCTACTACTTCGATGTCCTGTACCAAACAATCCCCGTTCGGCCAAGCACCCGCTATTACGTGCGCGCCAGCGCGGCGGCTTTTGTGCATCACAATCGCATGGACGACCTGGACGACTTCTGGGGCGCGGGAGTAGCGCTGCGCATTTGCCCGGGGGCGGGCGTGTTTGACGATGCGCATGCTGTCTGGCAGCACAATTTCTGGAATTGCGAAGGGGACAGCGTCTGGCGATACGGAGCAGAGCTTAGAAATCAGCTCAGCGATAGCGGCGGCAACCCGCTCCCCAATAGTTTCACGACGACTGCGACACAGACCAACATTACATTCAACCTTCTTTGGATGACTAAATGGGACGCCTACATGGACCTGGCGGCTGTGGACAGTATTCAGCTCGATCTGTCGACTAACGGCCCAGCGCCTCCTGGGAGTGATGAGTTTGCTGCCAAGGACCCGGCCACGTGGACCCAAGCGGACCCAACGTGGAATCCCGTGGAGCGGCTGATAGATTGGGCCAAGCCGGGCGCCGTGAATGGCGGGGACCAATTCCGCGCGCCTCAGGAATTGACCGTGGGACTTTACCCCGTCTGCGCTGCCACGGGCGATTTGAACGGCGACGGCCTGCCCGACCTGGCCGTGGCGAGCATGAAGGGGCATTTGATCTCGGTGTTCCTGCAACGGCCTGGGGGAGGGTTCCAGGCGGGAACCCATTTACCGGGGGCCATTGCTCCGAAGTGCGTTCAGATTGGGCCGGTCCTCGGCGGCCCGGCGCTCGACCTAATCGCTTCGTCGGCGGGACGGCATGAAGTTCTGATCTACCCGGGAAACGGGGACGGCACGTTCGGTGCTCCGGATCACGTCAACGTGCCCACGACAAAGCAGTTGGGCTGGATTGCCCTCGGGGATTTCGACAACGACTCGCATATGGACTTTGCCGTGACGGCGATGCAGCCCGGCAGCGCCGGTGATGTGTTCATCTTTCGCGGGGAGGGAGCTGGGAACTTTACGCTCAAGCAGACGCTGCGGAACGTTTCTTCGCCTTACATCATCATGGCTGCCGATTTCGGAGGACGAGGCACTCCGCCCCGGCCTGACGGGAAGCTGGACCTGGCCTTCCTGACATGGGATGGGGAGGTCTACTCGTACCTGGGGAATGGGGACGGGACTTTCGCGCTGGCGCAGTATCTCGACTCAGGAGGGGCGTGGAAGTCCACCGGCATGACCATCGCGAATTTAGACGAGGACACGAATTCACTGCTCGATATCTGTGTGACCTACATGTGGGGCCCGGGCGACAGCGCGGATCATGCTCAATTGCTGACCGGCCTCGGGAACGGCCGGTTTACGCCGCAGGCGCGCTGGGAAGACTGGCTCTCGGTGAGCCGCTTCCCTTCCGGAGTCGATGCGCTCGATTTTTACCAGGATGGACACATCGACCTCGCGTTTTCGAACTTCGGCAGCCCCGATGGAGTTGTGTTCCGGAACCGCGGCTGGGCCGGTCGCTACAACTTCGCCGAGGCTCTTCGCTTCGGCGTGGGCTATCGAAACTCCAGCTTAATCGCCCGAGATCTGAACGGAGACGGCCACCCCGACTTGGTTGTGACTGCGGCCGGGTGCCAGACCGTGAACGTGATTTACGGCGGGCCGGGCGGCACTGTCCGGGCGCCGACGTTCCGCGGTCTGATCTGGGGCGATTCGGCCGCGGTGGCTGACTTCGTAAAAAGCAGTTCGCGCCAGGATGTGGCCACGGGTTCGGACTGGATGCGAGTCTTCCGCAACGACGGGCAAATGAGCTTCACACAGATCTATGGCTATAACATGACCGGCAATTGCACGGTGATCAAGTCGGCCGATATGAACGGAGACGGAAACCAGGACATCGTCGCGCTACGAGCCCCGGCGAACGGCGCCGCCACGACCATTGTGTGCTTCCTCGGGAATGGGGCGGCAAACTTCACGGTCACGTCCTACCCGGCAACCGGCGCCAGGCAGACGCGGGACCTTGTCCTGGCCGATTGGGACAATTCCGGCAGCCGGGACGTTGCCGTAAGTGAGGCCCAAACCAACCTGGAGGGCATCTACACCCTTTTGAACAACGGGGCGGGAGTGCTGGGCTCTCCACGGAGGACTGCCCTGCCGGCTGGCAGTGGCCCCGAGGACCTCGCTGCAGGAGAGTTCAACGGCGACGCCTTCCCGGATGTCGTGGTCGCCTTGTCCATGCGAAACCAGTTCGCCTTTCTGGCCGGTCGCGGTGATGGATTCTTCGACTCACCGGTCACGTTCGCGACGGGCTCGCGGCCCATCGGCATTTGCGCGGCCGATTTCAACGGTGATGGCAAGCTCGATGTCGCCGTGGCGAACCGGGGTGACGAGACGGTGATGGTTTTTCTCGGAGATGGGACGGGCGGGTTTACCAACGCCGGCGTGGTGGCCGTCGGCAGCGCGCCCACCCACCTGATGGCGCATGACTTCAACGGAGACGGTCTGATCGACCTCGTCGTGTCCTGCCCAGGCGATAAGACCATCTGTTATCTGCGGGGCAAAGGTGACGGGACATTTCATCCCGCACAAAACTATCGCACTACCTCGCCGCCCGCCCGCGTCACGGCGGGCGATCTGCTGGGCACGGGGCTGCCCGATCTGATCGTCGGTCCGGATTGCGAGATCTTCCAAAACGCTCTCCTGGGTGTTGGCGCAACCAGTCTCAGCGCGAGCCTCTCGGGGAATAACGTAGTCCTATCCTGGCCTGTCCCAGCGACCGATTGTGTGCTCGAGAAAGCCACCGCATTGGGGCCGGGCGCGGTCTGGGTTCCTCTTGCCATGCCTCCCGTCAACGACCACGGCACCAATCGGCTCATCGAGTCACCCACCAACGGCCTCGCGTTCTACCGTTTAAGGCATTCGTCCGGTCTTTTTCCTCTTGTCTCAGCTCGCGGCCCAAATGGTTACGAAAAAACCCCAGCATCTCACCGGAATTAATATGATGTTCCGACCCCGTTCGGGCTTGACGGCGGCGGATAAACGTGAGAAGAGGGGCGTGGAATTGGTTTATGAAACGGGAATCCCTCAAGGCCTGTTCGGCAGCCTTTACCCTGATTGAACTGCTGGTGGTCATCGCGATCATTGCCATCCTGGCGGCCATGCTCTTGCCGGCGTTGAGCCGGGCCAAGCTCAAAAGCCAAGCCGTCAGTTGCATGTCCAGTTCGAAGCAACTGGTCGCGGCCTGGCTCATTTACACCGATGACTACCGCGGAATGCTGCCGCCCAATGCCAATGGGGGCTCGGCAGGGGGATGGGTCGATGGCTGGCTGACCTGGGACACCAGCACGGACAACACGAATGTCCTCTACCTCAAGAACTCCAAGCTTGGACCTTACACGACGGGTCCGGTGGGCATCTACACCTGTCCGGCGGATGTCTATCTGAGCCCGGTGCAGAAGGGCCTGGGGTGGACCCGACGCGTGCGCAGCCGCTCCATGAACGGCTTCCTCGAGGGCGGCTTCTACATGGATCCCTCGGGTGGCTCAACCTGGTACCACGACTACTTCAAGTACGATAGGCAGTCGGACATCGTGCATCCGGCGCCGACGGACCTTTGGGTGTTCAATGATGAGCACCCCGACAGCATCAACGATGCCTGGGAGATTACGGACGTGACCAGCACGGCGCAGTGGGTGGACAAGCCCGCCAACTACCACGGTGGCTCGGCCGGTTTCGCCTTCGCCGACGGCCATTCCCAGGTCCACAAGTGGAGAGAGGCCAGCAGTATCGTGCCAGTAATCTACAACCAGTACAACGCCTTTCCGACCAGGGGACAGCTTCGCGATATCACTTGGGTGATCGGGCACAGCAGCGCCCTGCGGTCGGGCAAATCCCCGCCGCCTCCACCGTGACGCCGCCGCGGCCCGACAGTGGCAGTGGCTGGCGGACTCCTTGCCGCACCATGTCCAACCCCGCCTCCGACTGGCAAGCATCGCGGATCGATTCGGTCCGGGTGATAAGGCCGAATGGCTTTAGTTATGGCTTGACCGCGTTCCAGCCTTCGCGCCCGCGGTCACTACTTCAGATAGCGTATCGCCTCGGCACGGTAGGCAGCGGCGACACCAGTGATTCCGTACCATCCTGATACACCCCGGGTCTGGCCCCGATAGAGAATCACCCCGTCCGCCCCGAGGTCGGCCGCCCGGTAGAGAAACGCCTTGATGAACCTCGGTTCATCGCCCGGATCGCCCTGAAGGCTCATGAGTGCGATGACCTCGTACTTCTCGGTGACCTCGGATTTGTCTTGATAGAGCTTGACCGTGCCATACTCCTTCTTGGGCAGAGCGACTACCGGCCCGCCTGTGAGGGTGCCCACGCGAATGCGATTGTAGTGCGGACAAACTTCGCAGCCGAGCAGGAGGCAGGCGAGGGCGGCTATGACGATGAGATTCTTTTTCATATCTGACTGACTTCACCACGGCCTCCTCCCTTGTGGAACCGCCACCATGGAACCGGCATTCCCGGCGAGCCCTGCAGGCTTCGGAGGACGATTGGTCGAACGCTGAGACTGAGTATGAGTACGAAGGCCGCAAGGTCAAGCACCGAAACGGCGGTGACAGCAGACTCAACACGCGAGCAACCGGCCTCAGTATCCGTCGAAGTTGTTGTTAGTTTGGGCCGCCTGAGCCAGGCGCCACGGGGCAGGCTTCCATCCCGGCGCAAGAGCAGACCAGGTTGCGGTCGCCGTAAACGTTGTCGATGCGGCCGACGGCGGGCCAGAATTTGTAATCGCGCAGCCATTTGGCCGGGAAGCAGGCCTGCTCGCGAGAGTAGGGGCGGCGCCAGTCTTCGGCCGCGAGCAGGTCGGCGGTGTGCGGGGCGTTTTTCAGGAGGTTGTTGTGCTGGTCGACCTGCCCGGATTCAATGGCCTGCATCTCGGCATGAATGCCCATCAGGGCCTCGCAGAACCGATCCAGCTCGGCCTTGGACTCGCTTTCGGTGGGTTCGACCATCATCGTGCCGGGCACGGGCCAGGAGATAGTCGGGGCATGAAAACCGTAATCCATCAGGCGCTTGGCCACGTCTTCGACGGTCACGCTCTTGAACGGGCGCAGGTCGAGGATGCACTCATGGGCGACCAGGCGGCGGCGGCCGCGGTAGAGCACGGGGAAACAACCCTGGAGCCGCCGCGCCAGGTAGTTCGCGTTGAGGATGGCGTATTTCGAGGCCTCAGTCAGACCGGCGCCGCCCATGGCGGCGATATAGACCCAGGGAATAGGCAGGAGACTGGCGCTGCCCCAAGGGGCGGCGGCCACGGCCCCCGCGCGCCTTTCACCGCGGGGATTGACCACTACATGGCCGGGCAGATAAGGCGCCAGGTGTTTGGCCACCGCAATCGGCCCCATCCCCGGCCCGCCCCCGCCGTGCGGGATGCAGAAGGTCTTGTGCAGGTTCAGGTGGCAGACGTCCGCCCCGATCTCCGCGGGCCGGCAGAGGCCGACTTGCGCATTGAGGTTCGCCCCGTCCAGATAGACCTGTCCGCCGTTGGCGTGGACGATTTCGCAAGCCTCCTGGATGGTTTCCTCGAAAACGCCATGCGTGGAGGGATAAGTCACCATCAACGCCGCCAGGTCCTGCCGGTGGGCCTCGGCTTTGGAGCGCAGCTCGGCCAGGTCAATGTTGCCTTCCTTGTCGCAGGCCACCGCCACGACGCTCAGGCCGGCCATGACTGCACTGGCGGGGTTGGTGCCGTGCGCGGAGGCCGGGATGAGGCAGACCCGGCGGTGAGCTTCGCCGCGGGCGGCCTGCCAGGCGCGGATGACCAGCAGCCCGGCGTATTCGCCCTGGGAACCGGCATTGGGCTGGAGGGAAACGGCGGCCAACCCGGTGATCTCCCCCAGCCAGGCCTCCAACTGCCGGAAAAGCTCCTGGTATCCGCGCGCCTGTGCCGGCGGGGCGAACGGGTGCAGGCGGCTAAACTCGGGCCAGGTCAGCGGCGCCATTTCCGCCGCCGCATTGAGTTTCATCGTGCACGAGCCGAGCGGAATCATCGAGGTCGTCAGCGACAGGTCCCTGGACTCCAGCCGCTTCAAGTAGCGGAGCAGTTCGGTTTCCGAGTGATAACGGTTGAAGACGGGCTGGGCCAGGTATGGGCTAGTGCGGGCAAAGGGAGCCGGGTAGCCCGGCTCAACTTCCCCCGCCAGTCTGCCGGGCTGGAAACCAGCAGGCCGGTCGTCGTTGAAGACTCGCCAGATGTCGGCCAGGTCCTGCTCGGTCGTGGTCTCGTCGAGCGAAATGCCGAGGGTGCGCTCGTCAATGCGCCGGAAATTCATGCGGCGGGCTTGGGCCAGTTTCAGAATATCCTCAGCACTGCGGGCCCCCAGGCCGACGCGCAGCGTGTCGAAAAAACGCGCCGGCCCGAGGTCATAGCCCAAACGCGCTAATCCTCGCGCCAGCAGGCCGGTCAGCAAGTGCACGTGCTGGGCGATGCGCTTGAGGCCCTCCGGCCCATGATAGCAGGCGTAGAGCGAGGCGACGTTGGCCAGCAGCGCCTGGGCCGTGCAAATGTTGCTCGTGGCCTTTTCGCGGCGAATGTGTTGTTCGCGCGTTTGCAGGGCCAGGCGCAGGGCCGGGCGACCGCGGCAGTCTTTGGACACGCCCACAATCCGTCCAGGCATGTGGCGCTTGAAAGCATCGCGGGTGGCAAGATAGGCCGCGTGCGGCCCGCCATAGCCCAGCGGCACGCCAAATCGTTGGGCGCTGCCCAGGGCGATGTCCGCTCCGAATTCCCCCGGCGGCCGGAGCAGCGTCAGGCTCAGCAAATCCGCCGCCACCGCCACCAGGGCCCCGGCGGCGTGGGCCTGCCCAACCAAGGCCGAGTAATCATGGATTTCCCCCCAGGTGTCCGGGTACTGCACCAGCGCGCCAAAAACCTCCCCGCTGAATTGCCAACTCCGGTGGTCCCCGACGATGACCTCCCCGCCCAAAGCCCCGGCCCGCGTCTTGAGCACGTCGATGGTTTGCGGATGGCATCCCGCCGAGACAAAAAAAGACTTCCGTCCCTGCTTCAGTCCGTGACACATGGCCATGGCCTCGGCGGCGGCCGTGGCTTCGTCCAGCAGCGAGGCGTTGGCGACTTCCAGCCCGGTCAAGTCAATGACCACGGTCTGAAAGTGGAGCAGGGCCTCGAGCCGGCCCTGAGAAATCTCAGCCTGGTACGGGGTGTAGGGCGTGTACCAGCCAGGGTTTTCCAGGACGTGGCGCTGGAGCACGGCGGGCGTGATGCAGTCGGAATAGCCCATGCCGATGAACGAGCGAAAAACCTGGTTCTGCGAGGCGATCTCCTTCAAGGCCGCCAGCGCCTCCGGCTCGCTGCGGGCGGCGGGCAGGTCCAGCGGCCGGCGCATCCGAATCGCCGACGGCACCGCGTCGGCCACCAGGGCGTCGAGGCTCGCATAGCCCAGCAACTCGAGCATCTGCCGGGTCTCCTCAGCGCTGGGCCCGATGTGGCGGCGCCAGAACTGGTCCGGATGCGAAAACCGGCGGTCTGCCGCCGGCGTCTCCTCTCGCGGAGTCTGGTTGCAAGTCTCGGTTGCTGGCATCCGAGGAAACTACCGGCGCTGGCAGGCAAATCAAGCGCGATCTGGTCCAGCCGCCGCAAAGAAGTCCTCGGCTGGGCCCTCGAATTCCGGCCCTCGGATTTCGGACCTCGGGCTGGCCCTCGGCTTGCCTGGCGGGGCCGGTGGGGTATGATGGCGGCCAATGACAGGCATTGATTGCATCGCCGCGTTGAAGGCCCTGGGGGAACTGAGCCGCCTGCGGATCATGCGCCTGCTGCTGCAGCGGCAGCTCGGCGTGAACGAAATCTCGAGGCGGCTCAAGGTCTCGCAATACAACGTGTCCAAACACTTGCGCATCTTGAAGGAGGCCGGCCTGGTGGAGGTCCAAAAGCAGGGCAAGCAGCGCCTTTACACGGTGGTTCCGCGCCTGAAGAACCAACTGGCCGCCAACGCCAATGTGCTCGAACTGCGCTGCTGCACCTTCCGGTTTGACAAGCTGCCAAAGTGAGCCGCGGCCCGGCCAGTTTTTTGGAAAAAATGGCCAATGTGGCCAATGCAGCCAATGTAGCCAATGCAGTGTTGCGCTCGGCTGCGGCGTTTCCTGCGCTGCCGTGGAAGCCACGATCCCCCTTGGGGCGGCTGCTCCGAACCTCCCGTCTCTACGGACCCGCCTTGAAGCCTGGCGGCCGGTCCCGAGTGGCAGCGCGGAATAGGGCTGCATCTCAACGTTTGACAGCCGCGGCGATTGAAATGTCAAATGTTGAGACGCGACCTCGGCATCCGCGCAAAACCCCGACTGCGTTTCGGCCCAGGCCCCTCGGGGTTTGGCCGCAATCCCGATGTGTCGGGATTGGCGTCGCTTTGGAGACGCTTACCCAGGGTAGGCGCTGCGAAGGTGTGAAAAAATTGAAAAAACCGGCCAAAACACAGACGACGCCCCTTGGGAATCAACGACTTACGACAGCGAATTTCGGCGATTTTCAATTTTTTCACACCTTCTGCGCGCCAACCCTGGGCTTTGTTGCGCAACC